>ERZ794936.9-NODE-9-length-211612-cov-59.155882_pt1 | contig 211612 bp, 107 predicted proteins | sample MGYA00511083_ERZ794936 | MGnify/ENA primary metagenome ERZ794936 (study PRJEB30137, sample SAMN04331409) | food metagenome | isolation source: Y2 must sample point D1 replicate A | place: Australia: South Australia | collected 2014 ... | reverse complement strand
CGGTATGAAGGAAGAAGTTCCAGGCTGGCAAGAATATTACGACAAATTGTAAGAATGGTTAAACAATTTTTAATTATTTAACTTTTTCAGTTTTTGTCGTAATGTATTGGGCACCTTTTATGTCCTTTTGACTTTTTTGTAGTTTATTCTCACGTATACTTACCATCTATAGTGTTATTTCATATTTAATCATATTTCCATATTAGATATCTGCCTTCCCCTGTATAATAGTTACTATGATTTATCTTGCTTTGCCTATTCGCGTCATCAACTTCTTTTCTTACCGATCGCGGTAATGCCCTTTAAGAGTGGCATCAACATTGGCGTAAACAAAGTTTCAAAGGATTGATACGAACACACATTCCTAGCATGAAAGCATGGAACTCTCATCAAACTTAAAAGACCTATATATTGAATGGTTACAAGAATTAGTTGACGGATTAACCCCTAAACAAGAACAACTCAAAATAGCCTATGAAAAAGCAAAAAGGAATTTACAAAATGCTGAAGGTTCATTTTATTATCCTACAGATCTAAAGAAAGTTAAGGGAATTGGCAATACAATAATAAAGAGATTAGATACGAAATTACGGAACTATTGCAAAATTCACCACATATCTCCCGTTGAGGCTCCTTCCTTAACTCAGACAAGTAGCACCAGACCACCAAAGAGGACTACTACAGCTTTGCGTAGCATAGTAAACTCATGCGAAAATGATAAGAATGAAGCTCCCGAAGAGAAGGGAACTAAAAAGAGAAAAACTAGGAAGTATATACCCAAAAAAAGATCTGGAGGCTACGCTATCCTTCTTTCCTTACTCGAGCTTAATGCCATTCCTCGAGGCGTTAGTAAAGAGCAAATCATCGAGGTTGCAGGAAAATACAGTGACCATTGTATGACTCCAAATTTCTCCACAAAAGAATTCTACGGTGCTTGGTCGTCTATTGCTGCACTTAAAAAACATTCGTTGGTTCTTGAGGAAGGTAGACCAAAACGGTATTCGCTAACAGAGGAAGGTGTAGAACTAACAAAGAGCTTAAAGACGGCAGACGGAATCTCTTTTCCAAAAGAAAATGAAGAACCTAACGAGTATTCCGTAACCAGGAATGAAAGTAGTGAATTCACAGCAAATCTGACTGACCTCCGTGGTGAATATGGTAAGGAAGAAGAGCCCTGCGATATAAATAACACTTCATTCATGCTGGATATAACTTTTCAAGATTTGAGCACGCCGCAAAGGCTGCAGAACAATGTATTTAAAAATGATAGACTGAATAGCCAAACTAATATATCTTCTCATAAATTGGAAGAGGTCTCTGATGATCAAACAGTACCTGATTCCGCATTAAAGGCTAAAAGCACAATAAAGAGGAGAAGGTACAACGGAGTAAGTTACGAATTGTGGTGTAGTGGTGATTTCGAAGTTTTCCCAATTATTGATCACAGAGAAATAAAGTCACAATCTGATCGTGAGTTTTTTTCAAGGGCATTTGAAAGAAAAGGTATGAAGTCAGAGATAAGGCAACTCGCTTTGGGTGATATTATATGGGTTGCCAAGAATAAAAATACCGGGTTGCAGTGTGTGCTCAACACCATAGTTGAAAGAAAAAGGCTAGACGATTTAGCTTTAAGTATAAGGGATAACAGGTTTATGGAGCAAAAAAATAGGTTAGAGAAATCTGGCTGTGAACACAAATACTATCTCATTGAGGAGACTATGAGTGGCAACATTGGAAATATGAATGAGGCCCTAAAGACCGCGCTTTGGGTCATTTTAGTGTATTACAAATTCTCCATGATAAGAACTTGCAATTCGGATGAAACTGTGGAAAAGATACATGCGTTGCATACTGTAATTTCTCATCACTATTCTCAAAAAGATCTCATAGTTATATTTCCAAGTGACCTTAAAAGCAAGGACGATTATAAAAAGGTGCTTCTACAGTTTCGTCGAGAATTCGAACGAAAAGGCGGTATTGAATGCTGTCATAATCTTGAATGCTTTCAAGAACTAATGGGAAAAGGCGATCTAAAGACGGTTGGTGAGCTAACTATACATGTTTTAATGCTTGTTAAAGGTATATCTTTAGAAAAAGCAGTAGCCATCCAAGAAATATTTCCTACCCTGAATAAAATACTAATGGCATATAAAACGTGCTCCTCGGAAGAAGAGGCTAAATTGTTGATGTTTAATGTACTGGGAGATGCACCTGGTGCGAAGAAAATTACTAAATCTCTTTCAGAAAAGATATATGATGCTTTTGGTAAACTTTAGCAATTTGAAATATAGTCATCCCTGCAAGGTTTTATAAAGAAAAAAGTGATGATATTCTTTTAACTAATATATACATATATAAGAAAAGAAGCCTTAATTTCTCACGGACAAATATACCAGAAGCATATCTGAAAGCCGCCCCAATGCATTATGATGCCACTTGACAACTCATCAATGGTAGGTACGAAAGACATAATGAACATCAATTCCATTATCAAAAACCCTTCCAACCTCTTCCAGTGACAAACCTTTGACTTCTGGATACCAAAAATATACGAAAAACCAGGCACAAACTGTGAAAAAAGCAAAAATGAGCATTGTATTTTCATCACCAATGGTGTTAATAGTGCTCAGATATGTCATTGAAACAAATGCATTGGTCAACCAATTTGTGCAGGCTATACATGATGCCCCAAATGATCTCCTGTTCAAGGGGAGAAATTCCACACAGGTCCATGGAACGCTGCCCATCGCAGAAGCATATGCTGCAACATAAATTACAACAGAAATTAAAAGTAAATTGACTTGGTCATGACCGAAACCTACAGTGCAAAGAAGTAACCCAACAGTCATAATCAAAATTGTTCTCAAAAGAATGGCTCTTCTTCCCAAAGAGTCCATGGTGTACATGGCGAAAAAAGTGAATATGAAGTTCGTTGAGGCAATCAAAATTGGAGGCAGTAGAGGGTTTTTTATATTAAATTTGGAAAATATTATTGCCGCATAGTACATAAAAGCATTAAAGCCAGTGATTTGCTGGAAAAACATTAACATGCAACCTACTATTAACGCTCTTATTGTGCGTGGCTCCATTCTGTGTCTTTTCTTTTTGTTAGATGCCAGGGCACCGTTTGGAGCTGGGCCTCGCAACGCCGATAGATATGCTGATGAGGAGGACATTGTGTTGCTAGTTCTTTCTGTGTTCGAGGAAAGTCTTTTAATGTTAGGTGGGCTAAGAGTTCCTGAGGTTGAACTATCCATGTATCGAATAACCGATTGGGACTGTACTAGTAAAGGTTCACTTGCATCTTCGTATAGTCGTAACTTATCGAGTTCAATTATCAGCTGCTTAATTTTACTATTCACATGATATGTAGATGCAGTAGGATATAGCATTCTTAGAGAATCCCTGGTATATAGAATGTCTCCCTTGGAAATGGACCATCGTGGCGATTCAGGGATAAAATCCAGTATTGAAAGGAACAGAATAGCTGGAATAGCAGAAAGTGCGAACAAATATCTCCATGAATTATCAATCTCTTTCATAAGGGACGCAATCACATAGGAAACCAATTGACCTCCAGTGATGGCAATAATGTTCAATGTCAACATAAAACCCCTGATTCTGGAAGGTGAAATTTCACTCAGAAATAGAGGGACGCACTGGGCAGACACTCCAACAGCGATCCCAACCAGCAATCTCCCACAAATCAAAAACGTCAATGTTCTTGCTATAGCCATTCCAATTGCAGCTAGGATAAAAATTGAACAGCAGATTGCGAGAGTAATTCTTCTTCCATACCTATCTGCTAAAGGAAATGCCAGAATAGAGCCAAAAAATGATCCGACGCTTGTACTGGAAGTTATCAGCTCCTTCTGAACATCCGTTAAAACTACCAAAGATAGATCTTCGGGCTTTAAAGAAAGCAGAACACCTGATATAACACCAGTATCATAGCCGAATAAAAGCCCACCAATGGTAGCACCAACGAAGATTAACGACGTTTTGAACGTTAAAGCATATGGGAGTTGCTCGATGTCATTGGCAGTATTGGATGTTACCTGGGAGATAATGGAATACAGATCAGAATAAACGTCTTCACTTTCATCTGTAGACATACCTCTATCAAGTTTTGACTTTCCTGTCGCTTGCCTGTACGCTTTTGTTTTCTACTGAGAAAAGATACTTTTTGACCATGGACTATAAGTGCACGCTACAGTTGCACATATAAGGTTGTATATAGTTCAAGAAGTTCCTTTCGTATGGAAATTTTGTTATGTATACCTTCCAGTTGCTATGGTAGTCTACCTGACTAAATTATCAATCCGACCGATGTTCGGATGTTGCGATAATATTGGTACCGGAAAAAAAAAAGGAGAGGGCTTTGTAGTGTCGATGTTTAACAACCTGTTTTAAGGAATAAAGTAAAGTGAGGCTCACCTGGTCATTTAACACCAAGAATCAAGGAGCCAATAAGTGCACATGAGTTTTAAAGGGTTTACCAAGGCTGTTAGTAGGGCTCCTCAGTCCTTCCGTCAAAAGTTCAAGATGGGTGAGCAGACAGAGGATCCTGTTTACGAGGATGCAGAACGTCGTTTTCAAGAATTGGAGCAGGAGACAAAAAAATTAAGTGAGGAATCGAAGAGATACTCGACTGCGGTGAATGGAATGCTGACACACCAAATTGGATTTGCCAAATCCATGGAGGAAATTTTCAAACCTATCAGTGGTAAAATGAGTGACCCTAACGCTACCATACCAGAGGACAACCCACAAGGTATTGAAGCAAGTGAACAGTATAGGGCAATTGTCGCAGAATTACAGGAAACATTGAAACCGGATCTGGCTTTGGTGGAAGAAAAAATTGTTACGCCATGCCAGGAACTGTTGAAGATTATTACTTATATTCGTAAAATGGCCACCAAGAGAAATCACAAAAAATTAGATTTAGATAGACATCTAAACACTTATAACAAGCATGAAAAGAAGAAGGAACCAACCGCCAAAGACGAAGAAAGATTGTATAAAGCACAAGCTCAAGTGGAAGTGGCTCAACAAGAATATGATTACTATAACGACTTGCTAAAGACTCAATTACCAATACTGTTCAGTTTGGAAGCTGAATTTGTGAAACCATTATTTGTCTCATTTTATTTCATGCAATTGAACATTTTTTACACTTTGTATAATAGACTTCAAGACATGAAGATTCCATATTTTGATTTGAACAGTGACATTGTAGAGTCGTACATTGCCAAGAAAGGCAATGTGGAAGAACAAACGGACGCCTTGACTATTACACACTTTAAACTCGGTTACTCTAAGGCAAAATTGGAGATGACCAGAAGGAAGTATGGTGTAGCAACCGCCGAAGGCTCACCCGTCAGTGGCGCATCAAGCGGTGTCGGATATGGTGCTGGGTATGATCCAGCAACTGCCACTTCTCCAACCCCTACAGGATACGGTTATGGTGCCGCAGCACCAAGTTACGCCGCTCAACCTGCTGCCCAGTATGGTACTGCTGCCGCCGTTGGTACTGCTGCTGCTGTTGGTACTGCTGCTGGTGCTGCTGCTGGCGCTGTTCCGGGTACTTATCCACAGTATGCTGCTGCGCAATCTCCACCGCTCACTGGGCTAGGCTTCCAACAATCACCACAGCAGCAACAGGGACCACCACCGGCCTACTCTAATCCTCTAACATCACCTGTTGCGGGCACACCAGCCGCGGCCGTAGCGGCAGCTCCTGGCGTTGAAACTGTTACCGCATTGTATGACTACCAAGCTCAAGCTGCTGGTGATTTGTCTTTCCCTGCCGGCGCAGTTATAGAAATTGTCCAGCGTACTCCGGACGTGAACGAATGGTGGACAGGAAGATACAATGGCCAGCAAGGTGTGTTTCCTGGGAACTACGTGCAACTCAACAAGAACTAGAGGAGGCCCCTGCATCCCTCTGTATTCATTACCTTCTATTGTGAGATGTTACCATTACCTTTTTCTTTTATTGTAATGTTTCTTAATTTAAATACTATATAGGGTAATTCATCCTTCCACCAACAAAGTATCGTTTGAGTCTATCTATTACGGGCATGCGGCGAGCATATTACCCTACTGACAATATCCCAAAAGGGAAGGAGCGCGTTCCCAATAGGGCTGCCACCTTCCCAATATGGTACAAAGCCTACCATATGGGGAAATCAGTTTTCTCGCTCACCTCGCCTAGTCTTCCTAAAACGACGTTCCTCAGTCTCCTTTCTCTTTTATAAAACACCATCTCTGTCTTGTCGATGACACAGCCCAGTTGGGAAACCGGTGCTGACAAACAGGAAAAAAGCAAGACTAGTGGCCTGGCGCGGAAGAAACTGAGCTACATTGCACAACATCTTCAAGCAGGGTGTACGCATTCATTACTTTAGTACTAAATTTAGAAGAAATCATCCTTTTTACTCGCGAAACTGTTAGGCTTGATCGGACGATCTCAGAAGAGGAAAAACAAATTGATAAAGTCTTCGTTAGGTTTCCTAGAATAGCAGGCCCGTTACAAAAAATTTTTTTACCCATTCCACTGGTTTTATTCACTAGTGACTTGAAAACTCCACATATTTTTGATCTCTTAAGCTTTCACGCATCACAAAGTTATCAGAACAAATTTTCTCCAGAAAGTTATATTGCAGTGTTCAAAAAGCCGTTCTCATTTCACAGCAATTTTTTTCTAAAGTAGAGGGGCAGAGAAATTAGCCTTCACAAGTTTGCTTTCGAGCTTCCAATTTGATTCCTGCTTTGGTCTTACTTTCATCCTCTCAATACCACTAAGATAAACTAAAAATATCTTTATAATGCCAAATAATACTCTTAAACAAGGCTCCAAAATTGAAAATGTTTCTCCCTCTAAAGGTCATGTCCCAAGTTTTTGGAAGCAGTTCATAAACAACCCTAAGAGTATGTCATCCGAAAATATTACAGTCCCTAGATCACCAACTTCTCTTTCAAGGAATGCTCAACCAACTACTTTAAAACGGCCTCCATTATCTTCAAGACCATATTCATATAATACCCCAACCAAAGATAGGAAATCCTTTTCCAAATCCGCGAAACAGAACAATAACAATAACAACGCTAATTCCGGAACATCGCCTCACGCAGAGTTCAAAAATTACAGAGATATGTTTTTATCTAATAGAAATGGTTTCACAGGTAGGGTTTTCGGTGTTACTTTAGCAGAATCGTTGAGCGTCGCCAGTGCAGAGGTCATTGTTCAAAGTGAGTTGGTGAGTTTTGGTCGGATACCCATCGTGGTAGCCAAGTGCGGCGCATACTTAAAAGCAAATGGATTGGAGACCTCGGGTATATTTCGTATAGCGGGCAATGGTAAAAGAGTAAAAGCCCTTCAATACATATTCTCGTCGCCACCTGATTATGGTACCAAATTCAACGATTGGGAAACATATACAGTGCACGATGTTGCATCGCTCCTGAGGAGATACCTTAATAATTTGGCCGAACCACTAATACCTTTATCCCTATATGAACAATTCAGAAACCCGCTACGATCTAGACCAAGAATCCTAAGGCATATGTTGACCCACGAAGTTTCTCATCCGAATGCGAATAAAACAAATAATGTAACAGTAAAATCAAGTAGACAGAACTATAATGATGATGGTGCTAATGATGGTGACATCGAAAAGGAGGACGCCAAAGATGATGAAGAAAAAAGACGAAGAAAAATACGTCATAAGAGAAGGCTGACCCGCGATATAAGGGCAGCTATCAAGGAATATGAAGAGCTCTTTGTTACCTTATCAAATGACACGAAACAGCTAACTATATACCTACTCGATTTACTGAGTCTTTTTGCAAGGCAATCACAGTTTAACCTAATGTCTGGTAGAAACTTGGCGGCCATCTTCCAACCTTCAATATTATCGCATCCTCAACATGATATGGACCCCAAAGAATACGAGTTATCCCGACTAGTAGTGGAATTTTTGATTGAATACTCGTACAAGCTATTACCCCATCTTTTGAAGTTGGCTAAAAGGGAACAACAGGAACGGTTGTCAACCGAAAATAAGAAAAATAATGGAGATAAACAGAAAACTGATCCTATAGAAATACCAAAGATCACCTCATCGGATTCGCCACCAATAGTTTCTTCCAATAAAAACCCACCGGCGATTGACAATAACAATAAACTAGACCATACGACGTTATCGCCAATATCTACTTCGATACCGGAGAACTCATCAGACCTACAGACTTCAAAAATGTTAAAGCCTCCGAAGCAAAGAAGACCACACTCAAAATCGTTTGGTTCTACTCCGGTTCCTCCGGATGTTATTGCTAGTAATAAAAGAAGAACGAGTTTATTCCCGTGGTTACATAAACCGGGAATTTTGAGTGACACAGGAGACAATGGCGACTTAACTGCTACTGAAGCTGAAGGTGATGATTATGAAGAAGAAAATGTTGATCCATACGGTCAGTCTCCATCTAGCGTACACTCAGGTTCTTTGCCCAAACAGCATTATCTGCCAATTCCTCGAATGAACAGATCGTTGAGTGGAAACAGTACCAATTCGTCCTTTAACACTAGACCTATTTCAATGATCCTGACCAGTGGTAATGATAATTCCGCTGATCAATTAGAATTACTAAGTAACACTCATAGCAATAATGAGCGCAGTAATGCTTTACCATTAACCGAAGATGATGGGGATGAAAGAAATTCAAGATCACGCAAGAGGGAATCATGGTTTCAAAGACTAACAAGCCGTTCAGGCTCTGCTAACAGGGCTTGATAACACCATTTTTCTTTCCTTTTAATTTCCTCATTTTTTTTTTTTTCGTTATTTCCCTTAAAAACCTGTTGGCGGTTTTCTTTCTTTTTCTTTGCCTTCTGTATAAATAACAAATAAACATCATTCCCCTTTCAAGATTTATAACCATAAAGGGAACATATATAACATAAATCATGAAGAGGACAAATTACGGACAATTATTCTGTAGCGATGCTAATCAGTATAAAATAAAAGAATAAAAATTCTTAAGTTGTTAATATGCCAGAGAAATGTTACAGCTTGTAACTCTTCAATAATGAATTTCTATGTTATATGACTGGCTGTTTCATATAAGCTATAACAGGGATCATGATCATTAAGCATTTTCTCTGCAACATTTATGTCGTACACTGCGAACCACGATTAAATAAATATATAGATACCTTTTCTTATTTATTAGTCTAATTCAACAATATCAGAATTAGTCGGTTCATTAACTAACTTTGTCCTTTTGTTACTGGGCGCCTCAGAAATCTCAGTATCAACTGGCCTCTTCTTTGAACCATTGATCGGTTCAGCATCGATGGTGATCTCACCTTCATCGTCGTCTAATATCACGATACCATCTTTCCCATGACTGTTCGTAGTTGCGACTACATCTGCACCCTTTTCATTTTTTTCTTCTTCTTCATTTTTTGAAGGACTATTGTTGGCCTTTATTAATGGGACTTCAACGTCCGGTAAGCTGCAAGTATTACATGGGAGTTCATCATCAACATCAAGAAATAATTCTATGGCTTTGCGGATCATTGTATCACCTTCTTCGTCGGAGAATAATATTATAGAACCATTTCCAAGATTAATCTCCGATAAAGTACGATCGTTCAAATCCTCGAAATCGTAATCAAATAGTAACCTTTGATTACTTGCGTCCAGGAGCGAAATATCCTGTGGATATGAGTACTTCTCGCGTATTAAAACTACAAAATCACTTAGTTTCATTTTGTTCAAACAATCGCTGGATAACTTAATAACACCTCTACAAACTTTAGAGCAAACTGGGCAATTTTTATTTGGAGGGGCTAGTTTCGGATTTGATAAATAACGATTTTGGGATAGATTGCTTGCCTTTGCTGTGAAAGCCATATTCAAATCAGTATACTTAGTAGTTGGGGCATATTTCAAAAGATTTAAAACGCGCAGTGAAATCAATGACGATGCACCGGCAACGATAGCATTCGTTGTTGCAATAGCCGGGATAATGTTACCAGCAATTTGCTTGATGTCAAATACGGACTTCATTGGAATATTGAATATGTGTGACCTTATGTTCGCAGCAGTTGCGACGAATTCCAAAGTATCAGCATCATCTTTATCAAATTCAATATGATTTTGCTCTTTGGGATAGCGATCCATTAATTTTTGTGTAATATTAATGAAATTACTAATTTGCTCCTGTATTGTGCCAACAGAATTAGAGGCAGACTGAGCTGTTTTAGTAGGAGTATTTATTTGAGAGTCTGATAATGGTACTGGCTTTGTTCTCGTTTTCCATAAATTTTCAATGGCTAGCAGTTTATTTATATCCTGAATGAATAATTTATTAAGAATCTCTGGAATACGGGATGCATCTCTTGATATGATAATTTTTTGCAATTCATACAATTCATTAGTTTCTTGTTTAATGCGCTTAATTTCTTCAGCATCATCTGTACCCCAATCCTGGTTGTTATCATCTTCATTTCCAGAGGTCTCTGACGCAAATAGCTGGTTAAATAGAAAGTTTTTCGCCCAAACAATGCAATGAATTGGCTGAGAAGGAGTGGACCTGATAGTACACACAGGAAAAGTCTTTGGTGTTTCCTTCTTTGTACATTCAAAACACTCAGTTTTCCCGGGGATAATAGGCTGCATGTATCCATCAAATCCAGCTGTTCCAGATTCTATTAAGGGCAGTGATAGAAACTGTGATATTTTATTGACATACCGTCTTGCGGCCAAGTTATCAAGAGCATTGAAGATAATGTCAAATTGCTCAAACCAATGCAGTGGGAAGGTAGAAATGTCCATAACATTTCCTTGGTAAGGCACTAACTTAGAGTTATTGAAATGCTGTACTGCTTTTACGGCTGTGGTAGACTTCGGTTGTTTAATATCTTTTTGTCTAAAAAGAAATTGCCTGTTTAAGTTCGAAAGGTCAATGGTGTCCAAATCGACAATATGTATTTCACCAAATTCCATCAAGATTATATCCTTTAACAATTCAGACCCTATGCCCCCAGCACCGACCAGAAGACATCTTGAGGACCGTAATTTCTTGTAACTATCTTCACCGATGATTGTTACCAAACTTGTTTCCCTTGGCATTTTCTTTTCTTGTTTGGCGTAGCGCTCCTGATCTTGTGTGTCTGTTGAAGTACGCAATTAGTGGATTGCTCATCCAAATATCTTGATTTAGCGTAAACATACTTCGCCTTTGAAAAACTTTAACTTGAAAATAGAGTATAAAAAAAAATTGCACAAAAAATGCGGAAGCCGGGAATCGAACCCGGGCCCCATGCTTGGGAAGCATGAATTCTAACCACTGAACCACTTTCGCTAAGAAGATCTAGCTTACATAGGTTTTGTGGTAATATAAATTCTTGAGACCGTAACCGCGCAAAGAAATACCTAAAATAGTAATTGCTAACTACATCTAAAAACAGACTGAAGCTCACTAGATATGAGACTTTTCTCACATCTTCAAAATAAAGAAAACAATAGCAGGCGAAATTTTTTTGAACCTGGTTATACAGTGCATGCTCCAAAATGTCGTCTTTAAACACTACTTTTTATTCTAAATAATTACTTGAAGGGGGGAAAGAAAAAGCTCAAAAACTACTCTTTTAAGACTTTATTACCGTCCTTATGATATATCATTAAATAGGCTGTGAACCCTTCACCATTCGGATCGCAATTGCCGTTAGAGTCGACCTCACACTCACCGTATTTGAACGTCATGTAATTTCTAAATCCAAAATATTCGTACACAGATTTAGCATGCTCGGCAATAGCTTCAAGGACAATGGCGCAATTTTCTTCGTCTGCTCTCCTTTTGTACTCTTCAAAAATAGTCCTTACAGAACCTCTGATTCCTTTCTCATTTAAGTTCTTACCAATACAGAAAAGATAGTAGTAATTGATGCCATTTGGAATGACTTGCTTTACGCGAGCATTTAAATCGTCAATAAAGTCCTTGTTGAACTTTGCATCATTACTCCTTGCCTTCGGAACGTGAGGTGGAAGACTCCACACTGCAACAGCATCGAAAGTATTAACTTCGGAGATCTCACCATAAGGTGAATCCAGGAATGGCGATATGATATCGGTGGTTATTGTCCTTGTAGGCACCTTCTCAGCTAGAGGAATATTTAAGATTTTCTTGCAGATAAAATGAAACGCTGGCGAGTTACTAAAAGCAATAGACAAAGTCTCTGCTGCTCTTCTGGCATCCGTAGTCTTGTTCAGGGTACAGACCATATGGCCCTTAGCATCGTTGTTTTCTAATGGAGTTGGCAGTTTGTTCTCGAAGGACATGATGTTCGGTTACATGTCTTAGAATTATTTTCTCGAGATTAGTGAGTGACTTGGCATAATATCAGGTACAATAACTGTTATATATACGCCGGCGGCATTTCATTTTTTTCACTTATCTCAGCCCCTGGGACTCTGATGCCGTTCACACCAACGTCTGCTGTGATTTGGAGTGAAATATCTGGATACTAATAGAAATATTACGATAAAAAAGAGTTATCTACAGTTTGCTGCATTATTTTTGCGTTATCGGTCAATCAACTTTAAGAGATCACCGTACATTTCCGGCAGCATTAGCGGGCGTCTCTTAGTTTCTTTGCAATACAGTAGGAACTCCAATTTTTTGTTCGTCTCCTCGCTACATTCAGATTCAACTGCAATCTCGAAAACAAGTTTTTTATGCCGCCAAAATAGGTATACATTGCGTTCAATGCATTCTCATTCATCTCTATCGCAAGAACGTCTTGTTCAAAGCTGCCCTTTCTTGAGGCTTCAAGCGCAGCGCACAGAAAAGAAGAAAATCCGAACCATGTAATATAGATCGGCGGAAACGAAAAGTAAAAAGTAAGGTTGAAGACACTCTGAACCCGGGGAAGAGTGCATACAAGGTACCGTGCCAAAATTCAAGAGATTAGGGCAGGAATGATGGACAAGCATAAGTATCGTGTGGAGATTCAACAGATGATGTTTGTCTCTGGTGAAATTAACGACCCACCCGTAGAAACCACATCACTGATAGAAGATATAGTGAGGGGTCAAGTGATAGAAATTCTTTTACAGTCAAACAAAACGGCGCATCTTAGGGGAAGTAGGAGCATTCTCCCTGAAGACGTCATTTTCTTGATCAGACACGACAAGGCCAAAGTCAATCGTTTGAGAACATATCTGTCATGGAAGGATTTGCGTAAAAACGCCAAGGACCAAGATGCTAGTGCCGGTGTAGCGAGTGGCACTGGAAATCCTGGGGCAGGTGGTGAAGATGATTTGAAAAAAGCAGGTGGTGGCGAGAAAGACGAAAAAGATGGTGGAAACATGATGAAGGTCAAGAAATCCCAAATTAAGCTGCCATGGGAATTGCAGTTTATGTTCAATGAACATCCTTTAGAAAATAATGACGACAATGATGATATGGATGAGGATGAACGAGAAGCTAATATAGTCACTTTGAAAAGGCTGAAAATGGCTGACGATAGAACACGAAACATGACTAAAGAGGAGTACGTGCATTGGTCCGATTGTCGACAGGCAAGTTTTACATTTAGGAAGAATAAAAGGTTCAAGGACTGGTCTGGAATTTCGCAATTAACTGAGGGGAAACCCCATGATGATGTGATTGATATACTGGGGTTTCTAACTTTTGAGATTGTCTGTTCTTTGACGGAAACAGCTCTGAAAATCAAACAAAGAGAACAGGTATTACAGACTCAAAAGGACAAATCCCAGCAATCTAGCCAAGATAATACTAACTTTGAATTTGCATCATCCACATTACATAGAAAGAAAAGATTATTTGATGGACCTGAAAATGTTATAAACCCGCTCAAACCAAGGCATATAGAGGAAGCCTGGAGAGTACTACAAACAATTGACATGAGGCATAGGGCTTTGACCAACTTTAAAGGTGGTAGACTCAGTTCTAAACCAATTATCATGTAAATTTTTGTATAATTTCATCATGGAGGTGCATGGGTTTCCTTCTGGTATGATAAATGTGAGCCAAATGAATTGAAAAATACAAATAAAGATTATGTACGTAGATACGCGTTATAAAGAGGACTATCTGATCATTGGGGTCTTTTTCGTTGTGAAATTGTAACGGGTGAACTCAGTGATTAAAAAATTGCGTGATGTTGAGATACTATGGGGCGACAAGAAACTTACCCTTAGTATTCAGCATTAACAAATTAATGTTGAGGCCGTCATCTTTCGCCAGGCCATTTCATTATAGTTCATATTCTCTACAGAACGGTGATACTCCTGATAAAGGCAGCACTAATAAAAATGAAATACGGACACCTAATAACGCTGTTTGGAAAGAAAATATAGAACTTCAATGGCAGCACTTGAAAAAGAAATTAAATGAATTGTATTCTAGGTTTAACTTCCACCGAGATCAATTATCCTTTCAAGTTAACAAGGCCAAAAAATCAATTCAAGAGGCAAACAGGAAGTTGTCTGAGCAAGAGAATGAAATCAACGATTCCCGTTTAAACTATAATAAAGATGAATTGACCAGTGCGAAAATTGAAGGATTGCCCTCCGAAAGGGAACAACATAGAAAAAAATGGTCTAGAAAGTTAGAGTTTTATTTTGACTCATTACAGGAGACGTTATTTACTGCCACACGTGCTTTAAATGATGTGACCGGTTATTCTGGAATTCAAAAGCTCAAATCTAGCATCAGTCTAATGGAAAAAAAATTAGAAGCTACAAAGAAAGAACACAAACTGTTTAAGGCACAGTACGCTAACGCCATTGATGAACGTGCTCAATCCCAAAGAGAAGTTAACGAATTATTGCAAAGGCAAAGCGCGTGGTCTTCGAGCGATTTAGAGAGATTTACGCAGCTATACAAAAATGACGCCTTGAATGCTAGACAGGAGCAAGAACTAAAAAACAAGGTTAAAGAAATTGAAAGCAAAGAAGAACAACTAAATGACGACTTGTATAGAGCAATTTTGACCAGGTACCATGAGGAACAAATATGGTCAGACAAAATCCGAAGAACATCCACCTGGGGTACATTCATCTTAATGGGTATGAATATATTCTTGTTTATTGTCCTACAATTACTATTAGAACCTTGGAAACGGAAAAGGTTAGTAGGATCGTTTGAAGACAAAGTCAAAAGCGCTCTCAACGAATATGCCAAGGAGCAGAATATGAAGATGGATAAATTGTTACCTGGAAAATCATCGGAAGTAACAGACCAAGGCAACACAGAAAACTCGATCGTTGAAGAGCACATAGAACAGAGAGGTGAATGTAAAATTAATACGGCGGAAATCGACAGGCCTGAAGTTGCAACGGCTGAGACCACTACAACAGGAATGAAATCCTTCAGAGATATTTGGGAACGAATAAAGGCACTTTTTGTCACACTAAAAAGCATACAATATAGGAAACTTGACGCTCCCCTAGTCTTTGACACCTTAGAGTTCTACTTATACTCAATTTCTTTAGTGAGTATGACAATCTTGGTATCCGGGCTGATATGACATGATATACTGCGCAAGAATATCGTTAAAAAAACACGCATGCATTTTTTTCATCCTTTATCCTTGTACATAATAAAATCATAAATACACAGTAAATAGCACGTTTTGGTTTCAGTATCCTTAACCTTACCTAGCTAATGTTTAGCTGGTGTAATCCATTATAATCAAAATTTCTCTAATGTTTGGCTCTTCGTAGCGCGCGATGTGCCCTTTCATATTTTTCCTGAAAGTAAGGTGGCAAAATAGTAAATCTGCAGTAATTGGGTATAGCCATGAATATAGGAAGTAATAGGGCTCAGATTCTCAGTGTGTGGACAAACCAATTCTGCCTATTTCCTTTCACTCATAAGTTATACAAGAGGCAATCGGATAAAATTCAAGTATTTATAAAGTAAAAACCACAACAAGAATGGAGGAACTAGGTATTGTGACACCTGTCGAAAAGGCAGTCGAAGAAAAACCAGCCGTCAAATCATACGCATCATTGTTGGCTCAACTCAATGGTACAGTCAACAATAACAGTGCCCTGTCTAATGTGAATTCTGATATATATTTCAAATTGAAGAAATTAGAAAAAGAGTATGAACTGCTGACTTTGCAAGAAGACTATATTAAGGACGAACAACGCCATTTGAAACGTGAATTGAAGAGAGCTCAAGAAGAAGTAAAGAGAATCCAGTCGGTTCCATTAGTTATCGGGCAATTCTTAGAACCTATTGATCAGAACACAGGTATTGTTTCTAGTACCACAGGTATGAGTTATGTCGTTAGAATATTATCAACCCTAGACCGTGAACTATTAAAGCCATCTATGTCTGTAGCTTTACATCGTCATTCAAATGCTTTAGTTGACATCCTACCACCTGATTCCGACTCTAGCATATCCGTAATGGGCGAAAACGAAAAACCTGACGTCACTTATGCAGATGTTGGTGGGTTAGATATGCAAAAGCAAGAAATCAGGGAAGCCGTAGAGCTGCCATTAGTTCAGGCTGATCTATACGAGCAAATCGGTATTGACCCTCCTAGGGGTGTTCTATTATATGGTCCACCAGGTACCGGTAAGACGATGCTTGTTAAAGCCGTCGCCAATAGTACAAAAGCTGCATTCATAAGAGTTAATGGCTCCGAATTTGTTCACAAATATCTTGGTGAAGGTCCAAGAATGGTTCGTGACGTCTTTAGACTCGCCAGGGAAAATGCTCCATCCATTATATTCATAGATGAGGTAGATTCCATTGCCACAAAGCGTTTTGATGCTCAAACGGGTTCCGATCGTGAAGTACAGCGTATCCTGATTGAGTTGTTGACACAAATGGATGGTTTCGATCAATCCACCAACGTTAAAGTCATCATGGCTACAAACAGGGCAGACACATTGGACCCAGCTTTGCTGAGACCAGGCAGATTAGATAGAAAGATTGAGTTTCCCTCACTTCGTGATAGGCGTGAACGTCGTTTGATTTTCGGTACCATTGCCAGTAAGATGTCCCTTGCCCCAGAAGCGGACTTAGACTCGCTTATTATTCGTAACGACTCTCTATCAGGTGCTGTTATTGCAGCGATCATGCAGGAAGCTGGTTTAAGAGCAGTGAGGAAAAACAGATATGTCATCTTACAAAGCGATCTGGAAGAAGCTTACGCCACTCAAGTCAAGACAGATAATACCGTCGATAAATTCGACTTCTACAAATGATTACCATATATGCTTCAACGTAGGTCTACATAAAGTATTACGTACATTTCTATCTAGACAACACTAAATGAAATAAATACAGACGCCACTTTTTTATCACGTTTCTTAGCGTTATTCCGCGCGCAACCGGACGTCGCTAGCCAAGTTTTTCACTTTTTTTTTTCTGTGATATTTTTTTTTCCAAATGAGATGGTAAGATGAGTACCTATCAACAAGTATCTCAATCAATAAAGTACAACCAAAATATCAAGTACGCAGTCTCTGCTTCATCCCAGTGTAGATTTGCTATTCGATTTGGGTCATAAACATTTAACATTGCGCCCGTCTACAACAAAGGAGATAAATCAAAAAAGGAAATGGTACAAGAACAGGCAATTTTGAGCTGCATTGAGCAGACTATGGTTGCTGATGCAAAAATTATCAAAGAGGCAGAACAGCAGTTATTTGAGTTCCAGAAGCAACCTGGGTTTACTTCTTTTCTGCTTAATATAGTGTCTGATGATAATTTTGCGCTAAATGTTCGTCTTTCTTCTGCTATTTATTTGAAGAATAAGATTCACAGATCATGGGATACTAAGAGAGAAGATGGTATAAAAGCTGACGAAAAGCTTTCGATCAAGGAAAGGTTAATCGAGACTTTAGTTAAAAACTGTGAAAATAACCACATTAGGCCTATCCTGACTGAAACCATAAATGGGATACTTGTTGGTCAGGAAGATTGGGATTTAGCACCTATTATCAAGAATTTATTATCGAGCGGTGACGCATCGTACATTTATCCCGGGTTACTACTACTGTTCCAACTTTGTAAAGCTCATAGGTGGGACATGGTTGGGTCGAGAGATTATATTGATTCTGTTATCGAAGAACTTTTCCCTATTGTGGAAGGGATAGCTTCTAATATCGGTAGTCAAACGGATTACAGATCTAATGAAATATTGTACCTCATTTTGAAGTCATTCAAGTATGCATGTTTGAACAACTTGCCTCAATACTTCAGCCAACCTGAAAGAATTATGTCATGGGTGCAACTACATTTGTATTTATGTTCCAAACCATTACCAGTCGAAGTAATGGAACTGGATCCCGCAGATAGGTCCCTAGACAAAAGGGTTAAAGTGAACAAATGGGGGTTCGGTAACTTAAACAGATTCCTGCAAAGATACAACAAAATTACAAAGGCCATCACCAAGGAATTTATCGACTATATCTTCAATACTATTGTTCCTATAATTCTTCGAGAATTTTTTAAGGATATTGAAGCTTGGGGTAATAATTCACTATGGTTATCCGATTCCTCTTTGTATTTCTTAATTTCATTCCTAGAGAAATGTGTTACAATAGATCAACTTTATCCTTTAATTGAGCCACATTTACAAATTATTTTTGAGAACGTCATCTTCCCATGTTTGTGTGCTAATGAACAATCCATCGAATTATTAGAAGATGACCAAGAGGAATATACCAGGCGTTATTTTGACATTAACAGAGAAGGCTCTACGCCAGATGCTGCTTCAGCAGATTTCATATTCTTGATTGGGTCCAAACGTCCTGAGAAACTGAACAATATTTTACCGTTCATTAATGATATTTTTACTAGATTCGATGCCAATTCCAGTGATATTAACATGGCATTTAAAGAAGAGGGTGCTTTGAGAACATTGTCTAACTTGTTTTCGTTTATAGATGAGCCATCCGTTCTGGAGAATATTTTTGGACACTTCATCGTGCCATTGTTATCGCAGGATAAGTACATGTTTTTGGTTGCAAGAAGTTTGGAAACGATAGCGCTGTATTCGGAAGAATTTAAAGATATGAACATATTGTCACAATTATTTGAGTTAACATATACCAACTTCTTAAACAGTAACGTTTTACCAGTCCAAATTGAGGCCGCAGATGCCATTAAATGTTTAATTGTATCCAATCCTCAAATCCACCCAGCGGTCTCTGCTCATGTTCCAGGTATGATGGAAAAGCTATTGAAATTGTCTAAAATCTTTGAAATCGATATCTTATCTGAAGTCATGGAAGCATTGGTGGAGAGATTTTCAGATGAACTATCCCCATTTGCTAAAGATTTAGCTTCAAACCTAGTCGAACAATTTTTACGTATTGCTCAAGCATTGGTAGAAAATCCATCGGAAACCTACAGCGCAAGTGACCAAGAGCAGGAAATCCAGGCCAGTGGATTGTTACAAACAATGACTACTATGGTCATGTCAATGAATAAAGTTCCATTAATCGAGTCCTTAGCTCCCGTGGTCAAGTTTGTTGTACTTCATGCACAAATTTCTTTTATTACGGAAGCTGTCGACTTACTGGATGCTTTAACTATTTCTTCGCATCTGCTTTATAACCAAATTGCACCACCAATATGGGAGTTGTTACATGATATATTGGATTCTTTCCAAACTTATGCCATGGACTATTTTGAGGCCTACAGTATTTTTTTTGAAACCATCGTGATGACCGGCTTCCCACAAGATCAAACTTATGTTCAACCTCTGCTAGAAATTCTCTCTGCTAAACTGGAAAGTGAAGTTGACTACGACATCGAGCATGTTATGCAAATTCTAATGTACTTCGCACTGTCCATGAGAGACATTCCATTATTCAGCAAAGCCATCAAAGTATCCACTAATGATGAGCTAGGATTGGACTCTAAATGCATCGTTAAACTGGGACTGGCCAATTTGTTTGCTAAACCAATCGAAACTTTACAAATAATGGAAAATGAAGGTTTTACTATAAATTTCTTTACCAATTGGTTTAATGAAAAGTTCTACAGTGTCTTCGCCATCAAATTACAAGTCCTGGTCATTTTAACCCTTTTGAAGATGCCTGAAGTTCCTAATAGTGTCAGCCCACTACTAAATAACCTGACCAATAAACTGGTGGAATTGACATTATCATTGCCAAAGGCAATTAGAAACCGTGATGCTGTTACCGAGGGCAAATCCTTAGAAGGAGACCTGACCCCAGAAGAAGAAGAAGAATACTTTATCGAATGTGATGATGATATGAAGGAGACAGTGTTAGACCAAATTAATGTTTTCCAGGAAGTACATACCTTTTTCAAGAATTTGCAAAACGAAGATGCCGGTAAGTACGAAAAAATCATAAATTATCTGGATGAATCTAAGAGAGATTCCTTGCAGGTAATTCTGGAATTTGTTTCTCAACACTGAGGAGAACACAAAAAAAATAGTGGAATGTGATAGTTTGAAATAAGGATATTAGTTTATACTCTAATATACAAATATAAAAGTTGTTTCTTTTTCGTTCTTTTTTTTTTTTGGACTTGTCTTCGTTTTTATTACATACATGCATGCGCTTAACATATTCCCATGTGGTTTATTTTCGTATATAGCATTACTTTGTTTAGAAGCTTCTATTCAAGAAGAATCCTCCGACTTAACCGGATCAGATACACTATTGTGGTGTAATCTGGACCTTGACTGTCTAAACAACTCCTCTTGTTGTCGTAGCAGCTCTTCTTCCGAGAGACCTGACTTCTTGAACTTGGAATCCCTAGTTTCTTTCACCTTCTGGGAACCCTTAAAATTCAATAATATTTCCTCTAAGAATGGTATAAACTCATTATACTCCAACTCTTCTAGCGCTTTGATCACGTGCTCGGGCGCTATGGTTTTCTTAGCCTCGTTGTCCGCCATTTCGGAAGCCATCGAGGACAGGATCATTATGAATTCTATGCCGGAGTTGATGATGATTTCTCTTGCATCCTTGGTAAACATCAAATCCTGGTCCAGTATTTCAGATATCATCTTTTGTACGGTCGCTAAGATCATTCAGTGTTTTCTCTAAGTTAGTATAACCGCTCAGTACCCGCATCAAAGCTTGAGTTTTGCAACAACAATATAACTAACATACCCTTGGGAAGCGACACATTATCGGAGTCTCCAGCCATCAATTAATTAATAGGTACAACTGTATTAGTAAATATCGTTATGATTTCTTGCCCACCTTATACTGGTAACTCTGCACGATAGAAATCGACAAGGCGAGCAGAGGGCGAAAAGCGCGACCAAAAACCGCTTCCATTTATATAGGAGGGAGAGTGCAGCGGGCTGGGCGTTTTAAAGTGGTGCAAGAGTTAATTGCACATACTGGAATACGCCAAAGATAAGAGCCCGAGCTGATTAAACCAGATCGTAATTTTTGCGGCGACTATTCGCATGAACAGGCTATGCTGCATAGTGGTGGCATTTCTTTACAATAGTTTTGGTTGAACGTGTTGTACAGTTCCCCTTATTCTTTGATTGTCATTTAACACGGGGATGAGCTTCTTGACAAAAAAATTTTATCCAATTTTTTTTCATTTCTTTTTCTAATCTTTCGCAGCTGAAGCGATGAGGTGAAAAAATTAACAAGTATTGGATAGGATATATGTATGTAAAGATAGATGCAGAGCATATATAGTTTAAACTTGGCTTAGCAAGAGGGTAAAAGACACATTTGCCTTATAATTGTTCATTACCGATGGATTCTCCTGTTCTACAGTCCGCTTATGACCCATCAGGTCAGTATTTGTGTTATGTCACTGTAGCTTTGGACAAGCAACGCGTTGGTGTACAGCCCACTCAAAGGGCCACTTCCTCCGGAGTTGATACAGTGTGGAATGAGAATTTTCTGTATTTAGAGGACTCGAAATTGAAGGTGACGTGCTTAAAATGGGTAAACCTGGCTTCTTCCGACACAGTGGCTATTATATTGGGTATGAATAACGGTGAAATTTGGCTATATTCCGTGTTGGCCAACGAAGTCACCTATAAATTCACTACGGGGAATTCATACGAAATCAAAGACATAGACTTGATGGGTAATCAACTGTGGTGTATCGACTCCAGCGACGCATTCTATCAGTTCGATCTGTTACAATTCAAACTGTTACAACATTTTAGAATAAACAACTGCGTTCAATTGAATAAACTAACCATTGTTCCAGCAGGCGATTCTGTCGCACAACTTTTGGTTGCATCCCATTCCATTTCTTTAATTGACATCGAAGAGAAAAAAGTCGTAATGACATTTCCCGGTCATGTATCTCCAGTGTCCACATTGCAAGTTATAACTAATGAATTTTTCATATCAGGCGCAGAGGGTGATAGATTCTTGAACGTATATGATATTCATTCCGGTATGACCAAATGCGTCCTTGTGGCCGAATCAGATATCAAGGAGTTATCTCATTCAGGCCAAGCCGATTCTATCGCAGTCACTACCGAGGATGGTAGCTTGGAAATTTTTGTTGATCCATTGGTATCGAGTTCAACAAAGAAAAGAGGCAACAAGTCCAAAAAATCCAGCAAAAAGATTCAAATCGCCAGTAAAGACGGCAGGAAAGTTCCAATTTATAACGCATTTATTAATAAAGACCTTTTGAACGTATCGTGGTTACAAAATGCTACTATGCCTTACTTCAAGAACTTGCAGTGGAGAGAAATCCCTAATGAATATACCGTCGAAATTTCCCTAAATTGGAATAATAAAAATAAGTCCGCCGATCGCGATCTACACGGTAAAGATCTTGCCTCAGCCACCAACTACGTGGAAGGTAATGCAAGAGTCACCTCTGGAGATAACTTCAAGCATGTTGATGACGCTATAAAGAGCTGGGAAAGAGAATTGACTTCTTTGGAACAAGAACAGGCCAAGACCCCACAGGCCAATGAACTATTAACAGAAACATTTGGTGATAAGCTAGAATCAAGCACCGTCGCAAGGATTAGTGGGAAAAAAACAAATTTAAAAGGTTCCAATCTCAAGACTGCTACGACAACCGGGACGGTAACAGTAATTCTGTCGCAAGCACTACAATCAAATGATCATTCACTGTTGGAAACAGTGCTCAATAATCGTGACGAGAGGGTCATTAGGGATACTATCTTCCGTCTGAAACCAGCACTGGCTGTCATTCTCTTAGAAAGGTTGGCAGAGAGGATTGCAAGACAAACCCACCGTCAAGGCCCATTGAATGTTTGGGTAAAATGGTGTTTAATCATACACGGTGGCTATTTGGTTTCTATTCCAAATTTGATGTCTACTCTATCGTCGTTACATTCCACCTTGAAAAGGCGTTCCGACTTATTACCAAGGCTACTAGCACTGGATGCAAGGTTAGACTGTACTATAAATAAATTCAAAACTTTGAACTATGAAGCAGGCGACATCCACTCATCCGAACCAGTTGTCGAAGAGGACGAAGACGACGTTGAATATAACGAAGAACTCGATGATGCCGGCCTTATAGAGGACGGTGAAGAATCTTATGGCAGTGAAGAAGAAGAAGAAGGTGATAGTGACAACGAAGAGGAACAGAAGCATACCTCATCTAAGCAAGATGGCCGTTTAGAAACGGAGCAGAGCGACGGCGAGGAGGAAGCCGGATATAGTGACGTTGAGATGGAATAGAGGATATCATGCATAAAATGCTTTCACGCATCAGAATACAAAAATAATCTCTAGGCACATAAATACTTATATAGAGTTCACCACATAATGTAAGAAAAGAAAAAAGAAAAAAAAAGATCACGAAAGTATCCCACGCGAAGAAGATCTGTCAAAAGACCCCCACAATCGTTTATCCTTTTTGAACTGCATCTGGCATCGTTAACAGTAAGGCCATCTGGAACATCAAGCAAGCACTCCACTTTTACGTCACAACCATAGTTGGTTAACTAAGAAAAGACAGTACATATTTCCCTTCCGAGTCACTTATTTTTTTTTTCTTCTGAAAAAATTAATTAGATTAATTTCAATTAATATCATTTCCGCTTATCTGACTTCTTTCATTTTTTTTCTCTATATTTCGCGTTTACTAGGAAAGAAAAGGAAAAAAAATTTTTCCCCCTCCATCTGTCCCAAATCGGGTAGCGATGAGCTGCTATAGAATTTTCTATTTAAACATGTTTGATAAGCCCAATTTCCGTTAGATTTTGTTCCCCCTTCGCAGTTTGGTTTGCCGTAACTTTTTTATTTTAGTCTCCATCTAGCTGGAGTAATACGATGTAGTGCCTTGTAATCTTTCTTATTTTTATATTACCGTTCGTGTTCATTATATCCATTACGTTCCCATAATGTCGGCAAACGATAAGCAATACATCTCGTACAACAACGTACATCAACTATGTCAAGTATCCGCTGAGAGAATTAAGAATTTCAAGCCGGACTTAATCATTGCCATTGGTGGTGGTGGTTTCATTCCTGCTAGGATCCTACGTACGTTCCTAAAGGAGCCCGGCGTGCCAACCATCAGAATTTTTGCTATTATTTTGTCTTTGTACGAAGATTTGAACAGTGTAGGCTCAGAAGTTGAGGAAGTTGGTGTTAAGGTTAGCAGAACACAATGGATTGATTACGAGCAATGTAAATTAGATCTAGTCGGCAAGAACGTTCTTATCGTTGACGAAGTCGATGACACCCGTACCACACTTCATTACGCTTTGAGTGAATTGGAAAAGGATGCAGCTGAACAGGCAAAGGCTAAAGGTATCGATACTGAAAAGTCTCCAGAGATGAAAACAAACTTCGGGATTTTTGTTCTACACGATAAGCAAAAACCAAAGAAAGCAGATTTGCCTGCCGAAATGTTGAATGACAAGAACCGTTATTTTGCAGCTAAAACTGTTCCAGACAAGTGGTATGCATATCCATGGGAATCTACTGACATTGTTTTCCATACTAGAATGGCTATTGAACAGGGCAATGACATCTTTATTCCTGAGCAGGAACACAAGCAATGATAGACATATCATATCCTTCAGTAACTTGAATCATACAGCAGAATTTGTACAATAGACAACGCATATAACTGCGACCATATGTATACGTATAACTAATTATTATCTCAAAGTTTATTCCCTTAGCCTCACCGGTAACCTGTGAGGCGCGATTACGTTTTCCCTCTGTTCACCACCACGTAACGCGATATTTGACACATACGTGACAACTACTTTTGATGGAATCTGCTGATTTTTTTACCTCACGAAACTTATTAAAACAGATAATTTCCCTCATCTGCAAGGTTGGGGAAGGGTTGGACAGCAATAACCAGCGACTGTTTGAAGAAAAGATGACTGTTAGTAAAATACCCATATGGCTAGATTGTGATCCTGGTCATGATGATGCCATAGCCATTTTATTAGGCTGTTTCCATCCAGCTTTCAATCTTCTAGGAATCAGCACGTGTTTTGGTAACGCACCGCCAGAGAATACTGACTACAACGCCCGTTCTCTTTTGACTGCGATGGGCAAAGCACAAGCGATTCCAGTTTATAAAGGCGCACAGAGACCTTGGAAAAGGGAACCTCATTATGCTCCTGACATTCATGGTATATCAGGTTTAGACGGCACTTCTTTGCTACCTAAGCCAACATTTGAGGCAAGAACTGATAAAACGTATATTGAGGCCATTGAAGAGGCGATTCTAGCTAACAATGGAGAGATATCCTTTGTGTCTACTGGTGCACTTACCACATTAGCAACAGTTTTTAGGTGTAAACCATACCTAAAAAAATCTGTCAAATATATTAGCATTATGGGGGGTGGACTCCATGGTCTAGGAAACTGTAACCCAAATCTTTCTGCTGAATTCAACGTTTGGATTGATCCTGACGCAGCGAATTACATATTCCGTGATCCCGATGTAAAGGACAAATGTATAGTAGTTCCTCTAAATTTAACTCACAAGGCCATAGCTACTTACAAGGTAAACGAAATGATATACAACGAAAAGAATAACAGCAAGTTACGAGAATTGTTTTTCGAACTTTTTCAATTTTTTGCTCATACCTACAAGGATATGCAAGGATTTGAATCGGGTCCACCTATACATGATCCGGTAGCTTTGATGCCGCTTTTGGAATTTTATGGGTGGGATCCATCGTCTGCGGTTGGATTTCGCTACAAGAGAATGGACATATCCTGCATTGATGATGTTTTCAACGAAAATTCAGGGAAAATTATCATTGAAAAAGAATATCCAAATGGCAGTGATGTTGGTACAATAGTTGGTCTCGATTTGAATATCCAGTACTTTTGGGATCAGATTTTTGAAGCATTAAATAGAGCAGACAAAATGTCAACGATTGGATAAGAACTTCTATAAAAGGCTTTTTTTTTTTCTACTGACCTTTGGTCAGGTTCTGTTCCTTTCATTTTCACTGGATACAAAAAAGTTTCACTAAAAGTTGTCGCGATTGTATACATATATGCGTATATATACAATTCTACATGTTTTATATTTATTCCATTATATTCTCGTTAAATTTTAACTTTAAATTAAGAGGGCAAAGAGGCCCAGCGGGAGTTAATTTTTCTTCCCATTCAGGGTCAAGACTCCATCGAAACTGTTTCAACATTTCAGCCAAAGAAATTCTCATTTCTGTTAGGGCTAGTTTTTCCCCTAGGCATGCTCTTCGGCCTCCATGGAACCCAGTCACAGCACATCTGTTTTTCGCCATTCTCCAGTTTTTCCTTATGGTTTCGATATCTGAACCCCATCTTTCTGGTTTAAAATCATCTGCTGTTGTGCCCCAAGTTTTGGGATCGTGTGAGGTTCCAAAGTTGTTGTACCCGACATATACGCCCTTGGGTATAACAATTTCCGCCCCCAACTTGCACGTTTTGGTAGTACATCTATTAATAATTGTGCTCAAAGGAGGATACATTCTTACTACTTCGAAGAGAAAAGCATTTAATAAGGGTAAATCTGCTAAGCCTTTTGGATCAGTGATGCCGTTTACTTCCTTCCTGAGTCTCTCTTGCCATTCATTTGAATATTTGGCTAGAAGGTAGAGTGAACTATTAAATAGCAACTGCGGGTTTTCATGGCCAGCGACAAGGATAATGACGATATTATCGGTCAACTGTTTGTAGTCGATTATTTCGTTATTGTGAGCACGAATTAGATCACTGGCAGCAAAAGTAGTTTGTTCAAATTTGTAATTATTGACTAATTCATCTTGAACTCTTTTAACGAGAAGTTCTCTAAAACTAACAACATCCTTGAAGGCTTTTTTTCTTGAAGGAATAGGAAGAACATCAAGGAATGGAAAAGTTAAAAAGAATGGATGAAATATTTGCTTTTTAATACGAATCAAATGCTCGTGGAAAGCATTTTTTTCATGTGTTAGAGCACCAAAATCAAATCCAAGGGCAACCTGTGAAATGTTATCCAATGCCATTCTCTGGGATAAAGGTCCCATAGGGATCGAAGTTTGTCCTTCTTGGAGTCTGTTTTTTATCAAAGTGCATAAAATTTTTGCATTTTTGAATATAGGTGCATCGTCAAAATGTTGGAGCCCGTTTGTCACAGCATTTCTGTAGTTTCTCCAAACTGCACCATGCGCGCTAATGACATTGTCCCCTGTGTAAGTGGCAAGAGCACTGTATGGGATTTTCTTTTGATTACCGCTCTTCGCAAAAGTATCTTCATCTTTGAATATTTGTGCTAGATACTCAGAACGAGAAACGAGAATATTCCACCGTGAACCAAAGAAAAATTTTACAGCACCGTATTTTTCCATTGATTCCCTAATATAAAGATCGTATAGCTCCGTTTGATCAATGGGAAATATTACTGGTAAAAATACTACATAAAATGGGATGGTGGGTATATTTTTGGGAAAGTTTAGAGGTGGGACAATGATTGCAAAGGCGACATAGGAAAGAGTAAGAAATAAAATCAAACAAAGAAGCTTTAACAACTCCATTTTTAATGCTTTTTTCGATTTATTCTCTTAGTCTGAATCAAATACCATTTTGAAAAAACGAAAATATTTCAAGAAAATTAATGTATTTTTTTGCACTACCTAATATACTATTCGCATCAGGATGACCAGTCATTCCTCTTGTGGTCCGTGGCTTGTAATTTTCGGGAAAGATAGAAATCACTGCATTCATCGAAAGAAGTGAAAATAAATTGTATCGGGGAAGTAATGAGGGGTGGGATACGTAATTGCTTCTCAATTTGATAATACAAGTTACAGTCTTTTTATTGAGAGTCCCTGGAAGGAAAATTATTGATGTTTACCTTTTTTTGCGACGCGCGTCTGGCCATAAATAAAAGGGTTCTCTTGCCAAGAAAAAAATAAAAAGGCGCTTTAAGGGACCTTCTATGACAAATATGGTGAGCTATGCAACCTCAATGAAGAGCAATGAGAAAATTTAAGGGGTAAGTAAGCATCGGAATTTGTTGTTTCCTAACAATTTGTCTAATTTACTCAATAATATCAGGAGAATTGATCGAAAAAAGCAAACCAGGAACCCCTCACAAATAAGGGAACATAAAGTAATTGCTCGTCTTTACATACATGGCACTCAATCCCAGACGTCGCGTGCTAAAAATCCTTATATTATTGGCCCCTCAGGAGTTTATTTGAATTTTGATTGCATTGCTTTCAGTGGACAGTATATCATAAAATTTGCAAGGGTATAGTGCCTGCCCTACGATGTTGTAAAACAATTTCTGAAAATAGGTTCAGAATCAAAAATAATGTATAAATATTGAAATAAATTTACACATAAATTGTGCTCCTCCGCAAAGTCTTGACTAAATAAACAATTTGTTAATATCCTAATTCGGTAAAGCTTTGTCGAGACATTAACAAAAATGACATTTACTAGCAACTTGCCCCCAAGCTCCGAGCAGTCAATATCACCACCTGCCTCTTCATTTTCTTCATCGGCTGATACGTTGAAAGATATTGATATTCCCCATAATGGAGCCGATTTGTCTACATATAGTAAATTTCTGGCCCTGTATTGCAGAAGCGACAAATGTAATGACTTTTACTCTTTAGAGGAAAAACAGAATTGCAAATTTGGAGACCAATGGCTCGACTTTATCAACACCATTTACAGTCTGGACTTTTCTGGATCCGAAGTAAGTGGACGGGTTTCTGAAAGAATTTTGCCAGCTTCTTTAGCAAATAAATTTACCAATAATTTAGGAGTGGCAATAAAGATTTCTGAATATACACGCGGTGACGAACGCCAAATTCGTGGGTGTGTTACAACTGTTGAGAATGAAAATTCTTTCAATAACTGGTTCGTATATCATATTTTAGACCAATCTCGGTTATCTCTAAGTGAACATCCAATTGTAACCAAAGAAGTTAAGTATCACGAATTATTTGCAGATTTTTTTGAGAAAAATTTGAAAAACACAATAGTTAATGATCAATGGAATTTTGGTGGCCGTGATTATTTTATTGAACGTTCAAGATATTTTACCGATCGATATTTGAGAATTGAATGCATCTTGCCAGCGTTTCCATGTAAGTCATCTAATGAGCAAAAAGTGTACGGTTCCGTTCCTGACAAAGGCGAAGAACTCGCTTTGAAAAGATTAATAAAAGCCACACAAGACCTTGTCAAGATATATCCACCGGGTATGAAAATTTGGATAGTTAGTGATGGCCATGTTTTCTCCGATTGTATTGGGGTCGATGATGACGTCGTGAGTACTTACACGACCAAATTGCACGAACTGTATAAAAGAGTGGCTATACCTGGTGTTGACGCCATTGGCTTTTGTGGATTGAACGACTTATTTTTTAGCGGTGCAGCTAGTAAAGTTTTCGATCCAAAGTGGGTTAGTGATGTTGAAGTTGCACACTACACAGGAACTCAAATCTGTCCTAAGTCCGATTTGTCGAGACAGATTTTGATGAAAGGCTGTGATACAGATGCAGGTCGTTTGAGAAAGCAGATTGCAATAGAAGGACATCCAAGATTGCATCTGTATAGGGGCTTTTCACGTTTTATGATGGAAGATTTATCTCTACTAGAACATTTCCAAAGTTATTCCAGAAAAAAATTCAAGAAAATCATTTCAATGATCGCTTTTAACATGATTAAGAGAAATGACGCGTATTCGAACTTAGTGGAATTGATATTCCCTCATCATTTGAGAATTTCTATTCATGCGCACACTAACAGCGGGCCCAAATTTGGTATAAAAGTAATCTCCAACGAACAGTGTTCTATTGTTAGTTCGTTAGAAGACCTTGATGAACCCAAATTTGAAGATTTTTTACATATTCCCACACCTTGGCATAATTGTGTCGTGAAGGTTGAGGATGAAAAGGAGAAATACTTTTTGACAAAATCAAAAGTAGTCAAGGAGGCTCTCGAAAAGGGTATGTATGATGGTGTATGGAAAGATACTCGTTTCGATATTGGAGAAGGAGGACATTTCGTTATCAAGAAAATCTCTTAATAAAGTAAGAGCGCTACATTGGTCTACCTTTTTGTTCTTTTACTTAAACATTAGTTAGTTCGTTTTCTCTTTCTCATTTTTTTATGTTTCCCCCCCAAAGTTCTGATTTTATAATATTTTATTTCAAACAATTCCATTTAACAGAGGGGGAATAGATTCTTTAGCTTAGAAAATTAGTGATCAATATATATTTGCCTTTCTTTTCATCTTTTCAGTGATATTAATGGTTTCGAGACACTGCAATGGCCCTAGTTGTCTAAGAGGATAGATGTTGCTGTCAAAGATGATATTTTGAATTTCAATTGACGTAATTAATGATACTATTAATAATACAGAGCGTATATGAAGTATTGCAAATAACATGCACAGTTAGTTCTTTTGGGATGAGAATGATAATGAGAGGCGAAGGCGGGCGTTCAGAAAAGCGTTGCGGAGTAACAAGTGATTAAATAGCACCCAAATAATCTTCTTTGATACTACCGATTGCGTGAATAGAACTCACTTGACTGATACAACCTTCAATTTTAACTCTAATTCTACTTTTTATGGTGATGACATCCTCGGAACTTTGGTATGATGGTGGGTTTGAACCCGCATTAAAGGTTAAATCTTGAGGCATCAGATGCTTTGTCACAAATACTTTCATTGGACCTACTTGCACTTCGAACCCGTGCTGAGAACATGAAACGACTGTGCCGTCCACTACTTCCCCTTTAAATGGTTTGAAAACTACAGCTCTATATTTCACGTTGAACTCGGCGGACCCATCTGTGGGCAATATTCTCCCACGTTGAATATCTATATTATCATAGTCTAGGACACAAAGAATATATCCGAATTTACCCGTACACGAACCTTCAACCTCTTCCAATAGTTTTGTCTTTAGATATTGCTTCATTCGAGGACCGAAAAAGGACGGATGAAGGGTAATATTAAGCGAAAGGTCTTTAATAAAAAACATTCTCAGAAATTGAGTTATTATACAGTGGTTGAAATGTGAATCTATTCTTGGACTTTCCCAATGTCTAATCGCAAAGGAGAATGGTGTAGGAGGAGAAACGGAAAAAGAAAGTCTATGATATTCTGGGAGAAGAGATAGGTGGACAGACCTGATCGACCCAATGTTAGAGAATAAATCGACGAAGTGAGCTTGTCTACGTTATTGGCTCTTTCACTGGGATATAGGAATACCGCATTTATTTTCCTTGTATTTTTCAAAATAGCCGTTGAAACCCACAGAAGATCACTTAATACGTAATCGCGTTATACGAATTTTCTCGATGAAAAAGGGAAAACGATGGTATTAGAACTTGAAATGTACATACATTTCTTGTGGAGAACGTAACGCTACTAACAAATAATGTGCTTTGATTAGCAGGCTCCAACAGAAAAAAAAATAAAATAAAAATAAAAAGTACGCAACACCAACACAGAATATGCCACGATTGACGGTTGGAACGAAGAATATGTTGTATCCTTTGCAAAAAACACTTGCAGTAGGAAGTTGCAAGCCAGAGCAGGTTCCAATAAGATCACTAGCCTCAGTGGTGGAGAGTTCCTCCAAAATACTCGACAAAAGCGGCAGCGATCGCGAAGTAGATATAAACGTAAGCGAGAAGATTTATAAGTGGACAAAGGCGGGCATAGAGCAGGGAAAGGAGCATTTCAAAGTTGGAGGTAACAAAGTCTACTTTCCCAAGGCCAGGATCATCCTCTTGAGGCCCAACGCGAAGCACACACCGTATCAAGCAAAATTCATCGTCCCAAAATCGTTCAACAAACTGGATCTCAGAGACTATCTTTATCATATCTACGGCTTAAGAGCAATGAACATTACGACGCAGCTGCTTCATGGGAAGTTTAACCGTATGAACCTACAGACGACGCGGTTTAGAGAACCGCAGATCAAGAAAATGACTATCGAGATGGAAGAACCCTTCATTTGGCCCGAAGAACCCCGTCCGGACGAAAACTCCTTCTGGGACAGCACCACGCCTGACAACATGGAAAAGTACCGTGAAGAAAGACTTAACTGCTTGGGCTCAGACGCCAACAAACCCGGCACAGCATTCGACGGAGTCGTGGGGCCTTACGAACGGGTGGCCCAGCCTTTTATACCTCGCTTCTTAAAACGAGAGATAGACAATAAGCGAGAGCGTCACGCCGCCGAACTGCAGCGCGCAGATAAACTAATTGCCCTGAACAGGTACATAGAAGATCTACATTAGAAGGTTTCCCATTCCACCCCTTCGTTAACCCACACGCAAATACGCAGATAAGCATCTTGCACCCCTCACACTTGTATATACGGAGCAAACTACATAATCTCTAAACAGAAAAAAAAAAAAAGAAAGAAAATTAAGAACATTACTTTTTCCGAGCAACAAACGCAAAAATATATGAAGTGGCTGTAGAACATGCCTTACGGAAGAAAAGAATGATGATGGCATCCCCTTCCCCTGCCCTGGAAGGTGGCCTGTATTTCTGTTCTTTTTTTATTTTTGTTCGCGCAAAGAGCAAGAACATTGGTTGCTTTACTTATTATTTTCAGGGTCGCTTCCGCGGGATGCCATGCACGGATGCCTGCGGAGACAGTGGCGCGGAGCCGTCCGCATGCTCGTTCCGCGGAGAGTCTCGAGCGGGTCCGCGAGGGGCGGATCTGCAACGCACGGTGCCGGGGTTAAGGTATGGCACGATGGTAAGACGATGAGGGAAAAGAATACTGCTACTGCTGTGCGAGACTTTGGTAGTAGGGATCGGAAAGGGAGCATGTACATCTGAGGAATATATAAGCAGGAGCTCTCTACCTGGACCAAATTGCCTTCTTATGTTGCTGTAAAGAGATTTGCTAGTCTTGTTGTAGATACGTCATATGCAGTATTCAAGTATACTACTGTTAAGAACATCACATCACTAATACTATTAGCGTATAACAGTTACTATACGAATATATAAACACACACACACACAAGCAAACACACTTATAATTATCAAAAACCTATGTCATCAGATATCAGAGACGTAGAGGAACGAAATTCGCGGAGCTCGAGCTCAAGCTCGAGCTCGAACTCTGCCGCCCAATCCATTGGACAGCATCCATACCGCGGTTTCGACAGCGAAGCCGCGGAAAGGGTGCATGAGTTGGCTAGAACACTCACATCGCAGAGTTTACTATACACTGCTAACTCAAACAATAGCTCTTCCAGCAACCATAATGCGCACAATGCGGACTCGAGATCCGTATTTTCTACGGACATGGAAGGTGTGAACCCGGTGTTCACTAACCCGGACACCCCGGGATACAATCCCAAATTGGACCCTAACAGTGATCAATTCTCCAGTACGGCGTGGGTACAGAACATGGCAAATATTTGTACTTCGGACCCGGATTTCTATAAACCATACTCACTCGGTTGTGTATGGAAGAATCTAAGCGCCTCCGGAGACTCCGCCGATGTGTCATACCAGTCAACTTTCGCTAACATCGTACCAAAGCTGCTTACGAAAGGGCTCAGATTACTGAAGCCCAGTAAAGAAGAGGACACTTTTCAGATCCTGAAACCCATGGATGGTTGTCTTAATCCCGGTGAACTGTTGGTTGTTCTTGGGAGACCAGGGTCAGGTTGTACTACGCTGCTAAAATCCATATCTTCTAATTCGCACGGGTTCAAGATCGCAAAAGACTCCATTGTCTCTTACAACAGTTTGTCAAGCTCGGATATCAGGAAACATTACCGTGGTGAAGTCGTTTACAATGCGGAATCAGATATTCATTTACCGCATCTTACCGTGTACCAGACGCTTTTCACCGTGGCAAGGATGAAAACGCCGCAAAATCGTATCAAGGGTGTTGATAGAGAAGCGTACGCCAATCACGTGACAGAAGTTGCAATGGCCACATATGGTCTTTCGCATACAAGGGACACCAAGGTCGGAAACGATCTAGTCAGAGGTGTTTCTGGTGGTGAAAGAAAGCGTGTATCCATTGCGGAAGTCGCAATCTGCGGCGCCAGATTTCAATGTTGGGATAATGCCACCAGAGGTTTGGACTCTGCTACTGCTTTAGAATTCATCCGTGCTTTAAAAACCCAGGCTGACATTGGAAAGACCGCGGCTACTGTGGCCATCTATCAATGTTCTCAGGATGCTTATGATCTTTTTGATAAGGTCTGTGTCCTGGATGATGGTTACCAGCTTTATTTTGGGCCCGCTAAGGATGCAAAGAAATATTTCCAAGACATGGGCTACTATTGTCCTCCCAGACAGACCACTGCAGATTTTTTAACTTCAATTACAAGTCCTACTGAAAGAATTATTAGCAAAGAATTTATCGAAAAAGGTACTAGAGTGCCTCAAACGCCAAAGGATATGGCCGAATATTGGCTACAATCAGAAAACTACAAAAATTTAATTAAGGATATAGACTCTACATTAGAGAAAAACACAGATGAAGCACGCAATATTATCAGGGATGCTCACCACGCTAAACAGGCAAAAAGGGCACCACCTTCCTCTCCATACGTTGTCAACTACGGAATGCAAGTCAAATACTTGTTGATTAGAAATTTCTGGAGAATGAAGCAAAGTGCTAGTGTTACTTTGTGGCAAGTCATCGGTAACTCTGTCATGGCTTTCATCTTGGGTTCTATGTTTTATAAAGTGATGAAGAAAAACGATACTTCCACTTTCTATTTCCGTGGTGCTGCAATGTTTTTTGCTATTTTATTTAATGCATTTTCGTGTCTTTTGGAAATCTTTAGTTTGTATGAAACAAGACCTATAACTGAAAAACACAGAACTTATTCCTTGTATCATCCAAGCGCTGACGCATTTGCGTCTGTTTTGTCAGAAATGCCGCCAAAATTGATCACTGCTGTCTGCTTCAACATCATCTTTTATTTCCTAGTTGATTTCAGGAGAAACGGTGGTGTCTTTTTCTTTTATTTTTTAATTAATGTCATTGCCACATTCACTTTATCCCATTTATTTAGATGCGTGGGCTCCTTGACCAAAACATTACAGGAGGCCATGGTCCCCGCTTCAATGTTATTATTGGCAATTTCTATGTATACAGGGTTTGCCATCCCTAAAACGAAGATTTTAGGTTGGTCCATTTGGATTTGGTATATCAACCCGCTAGCCTACCTGTTTGAATCTTTAATGATCAATGAATTCCATGACCGTAGATTCCCTTGTGCCCAATACATCCCTGCTGGCCCTGCTTATCAGAACATCACAGGTACTCAACGCGTCTGTTCCGCAGTTGGTGCTTATCCAGGTAACGACTATGTGTTGGGTGATGACTTCTTGAAGGAAAGTTACGATTATGAGCACAAACATAAGTGGCGTGGGTTCGGTATTGGTATGGCATATGTTGTTTTCTTTTTCTTTGTTTATCTAATTCTTTGTGAGTATAATGAAGGTGCTAAACAAAAGGGTGAAATGGTTGTGTTCCTAAGATCTAAGATCAAGCAATTGAAAAAGGAAGGTAAATTACAAGAAAAGCATAGGCCTGGAGATATTGAAAATAATGCAGGCAGTTCTCCAGATTCCGCTACAACAGAAAAAAAAATACTAGATGATAGTTCTGAGGGATCGGATAGCTCTTCAGATAATGCCGGATTAGGACTTTCCAAATCTGAAGCAATTTTCCACTGGCGTGATTTATGCTATGATGTTCCTATAAAAGGAGGTCAAAGACGTATCTTAAATAACGTAGATGGTTGGGTAAAACCAGGCACTTTGACTGCCTTAATGGGGGCGTCAGGTGCAGGTAAAACAACTTTACTGGATTGTTTGGCTGAAAGAGTCACCATGGGTGTTATTACTGGTAATATTTTTGTCGATGGTCGTCTCCGTGACGAATCATTCCCTAGATCTATTGGTTATTGTCAACAACAGGATTTACATTTGAAAACGGCTACAGTAAGAGAATCTTTGAGATTTTCAGCTTGTTTACGTCAGCCTTCGTCAGTTTCTATTGAAGAAAAAAATAGGTACGTGGAAGAAGTTATCAAAATTTTGGAAATGCAACAATATTCAGATGCTGTTGTTGGTGTTGCAGGTGAAGGTCTAAATGTCGAACAAAGAAAAAGACTTACTATTGGTGTTGAACTAGCGGCAAGGCCTAAACTTTTGGTTTTTTTGGATGAACCAACTTCAGGCCTGGATTCACAAACTGCTTGGGACACTTGCCAACTTATGAGGAAACTAGCTACCCACGGTCAAGCAATTTTGTGTACTATCCATCAACCTTCTGCTATATTAATGCAGCAGTTTGATAGATTATTATTTTTACAGAAAGGGGGCCAAACTGTATATTTCGGCGATTTAGGTGAAGGGTGCAAAACTATGATCGATTATTTTGAAAGTAAAGGAGCTCACAAATGTCCACCTGATGCAAACCCTGCCGAATGGATGTTAGAGGTTGTAGGTGCCGCTCCTGGTTCTCACGCTACGCAAGATTATAATGAAGTCTGGAGAAACTCAGATGAATACAAAGCTGTTCAGGAAGAATTGGATTGGATGGAAAAGAATTTACCAGGCAGGTCAAAAGAACCAACTGCAGAAGAACATAAACCTTTTGCTGCATCTTTATACTACCAATTTAAAATGGTTACCATTCGTTTGTTCCAACAATACTGGAGATCACCAGATTATTTATGGTCGAAATTTATTTTGACTATTTTCAACCAAGTTTTTATTGGGTTCACTTTTTTCAAGGCTGACAGAAGTTTACAGGGACTACAAAACCAAATGTTATCAATATTCATGTATACGGTTATTTTCAATCCTATACTACAACAGTATCTACCATCTTTCGTGCAGCAAAGGGATTTGTATGAGGCAAGAGAACGTCCTTCAAGAACATTTTCGTGGCTTGCGTTTTTCCTCTCTCAAATCATTGTTGAAATCCCATGGAATATTTTAGCGGGTACGATTGCTTATTGTATTTACTATTACGCGGTTGGATTTTATGCGAACGCCTCAGCTGCTGGTCAACTCCATGAGAGAGGTGCTTTGTTTTGGTTATTTTCTATTGCCTTCTACGTCTACATTGGTTCGATGGGTTTGTTAATGATTTCTTTCAATGAAGTTGCTGAAACAGCGGCACATATGGGAACGCTATTGTTCACGATGGCATTATCTTTCTGTGGTGTTATGGCTACCCCTAAGGCTATGCCAAGATTTTGGATCTTTATGTATAGAGTGTCACCCCTAACTTATATGATCGATGCATTATTAGCCCTTGGTGTGGCTAATGTGGACGTTAAGTGTTCAAATTATGAAATGGTAAAATTTACTCCACCATCTGGAACCACCTGCGGTGACTATATGGCATCATATATCAAGTTGGCCGGAACAGGCTACTTGAGTGACCCGTCTGCAACAGATATATGTAGTTTCTGTGCGGTATCCACCACCAATGCCTTTTTGGCCACTTTCAGTTCTCATTATTACAGAAGATGGAGAAATTACGGTATTTTTATCTGCTATATTGCTTTTGATTATATCGCTGCAACATTCTTGTATTGGTTATCCAGGGTACCCAAGAATAACGGTAAGATTTCCGAAAAACCCAAGAAGTGATGACGTTATTTTCCTTTTTTTTAGTTATATTATCTTTTTATTATATTCTATTCTCTCTACTGGGGAGAAATTACTTAATTTTCATTTATATTAAAATAATACCTACTGTTTCATACTTTCACTTTAACCACCATTTCTTTAAGCTAAAGTTTAGGAACGCTAAACATATCATTGTTTACTTTTCGAGGAAACATAACTTTCAACATCAGGCTCTTTTCGTTTTATATTATCTATATTCTATATAGTAGTTTATAGAAATGCATTTAACACTAAATAACAGACAAGATAACGTTTTCAGAGTCGAACTGGATAATTCCATCTTGGTTGTTTGATTTGGAGATGCAAACGCTAAACTCGTACCGGCCTTTTTCAATTGGAATAATTTCTAAGTTAATTTCAGAAACTTTGGTTGTACTGATTGGTTTAGTTAACGAACCATTATACAAAATTCGTCTGTTCGATCTTGGTAATATTTTTGATGTCTTGCTGTCGAAAATCACGATGTCCAAAAAATTTACAGTAGAATTTTGTTTTCTTCTACATGTACTAGTCGGCTCTGTTATTATCTTCAAGTTTATTATTTCCCCTACTTTGACTTTTGGCTCATCAAGCAATAGCTGCACTCCGTAAAATAATCTCCCGGGGTATATCGTGTAGACCATCTTGTGATCAAACTTTTCTATGAACTTATTGAAATCCACCGAACCTGTTACAGATTGGTCTGTGGTTAATTTCCAGTTACATTTAAGCTTTGAAATGATATGTTCGCGACACCAAAATTTTTGTCTCATTTCTATAGTCTGTTCTTCGTTTAAACCACTTTGAATAAATTGTCGGCCTGGATAGATTCTTGGTATAGGTGTATTCTCAAAATTATACTTTTTGTAATCAATTTTTTTAATAGGAACAATAATTCTCGAGGTATGGCTTGCCTCTACATGATACTCATTACTAGTGAAATCTTCAAATTGAACATTCAATTTTATTCCGTCAATCCAAGAATTTCTGAAGTCTAATAATAACAATATAAAATCTCTAGAGTGGAGGTTAGATTCTGCACGTATTTTGCTCATTACATACTCAATCCAATCAACATTTTCAACTTGCGAGCTGAAGAGTTCATTTAGCGGTATGATGTCCATACTTGGTACTTCAATTGTTCTTCTCAATGTTACTTCATATGGTATTGATAACTTTTTTAAATAAATGCAGGATTCATCAGTAGCGCTCATACCGTATTCGATCAATAAGTCAAATCCGGTGAAATTAAATGGAACAGCAGTATTATCTAATTCCAAATCAAATGTGATGGTTTCATTTGGCTTGATTACCGTTGGTAATTTAATAATACGTACACAAGACTTAGAGAGCCAATCTAGCTGTTTTTCCATGATGTACAAGTCATCTGGTGGCATTTTTTTCCAATAATCAGGTTTCAACATTTGCTCAATATTATTCATTGGTATGATCTTAATATGATTTATTGCACAGCTCAGTGATTTATTTCTCACCGTTATATGAAAATCAGTTTTGGTACCATCCAGCATCATCCATGAGTTTCTTGTCATCTTGGAAGTACTCAATAGTTCTAATTGTGGTTGTTCAGGCAGGATTTTAATTTTTAATTTTCCGTATATACATTTACTGTATTCTGCCTCTTCTTCAACAGGATTCGATCTTCTAGAATCGTTTATAATATCGAATTTCTGAAGCGGTAGTTTTAGGATAGAGATTTTTAGGCATGAAATCTCGTAGATTTTTTTGTATGTTGGCTTTTTAATAATCAAAGGCAATGTGATGGATCTTATTGACTCGGCTTTAACATTATATGGCCCTGAATAACTTACAGCTTTTCTATCAATCTCACAAAATTCAGATATTTCCTCATCTAGTTGAATATCATTGATCGTAAAATCAAATTTGAAAGGATTTTGAACCCTGCAGGTGAATTCAGCCTTATCGCCAACTAAAAATACTAAAATAGGAACTTTGGTGCTGTTATTAGAAACAAAAGAAGTTGGTTGAACCCGTTTGAAAGGGTTGAAAACTTCCTGCGGATTAATATCCTGTGTCTTTTGCCTATTTTCTAGGCTTTCAAGGCTGCTAACATCTGACTCTAATGGGATTTCGTTTGAAGTGGGGTCACTATCCAATATTCTATTTATAACAACTTCCCTCAGAATGAAGGGATCCCAATAACTTGTGATAGACTCGTTGGTAATTGATGGTTGAATATATTCTTTAAACAAGGCATCTTGTTCCGACTGATTTAACAGATGCGTATATTTCGTAATTAGTATCGAGCTAAATTTAGCGACATATTCGAAGTCATTGATTTTTCTTGAAACTTTAATGCATAGTTGTAGAATCTTTTTCTGTAGGATCAACCAAGTAGATTGAGACGGATCATCTACATTGATTTTGGCCTCGCTTTCATTGATGTTGAGGAGTTCTATGATGGTATCTATCAAGGTCCTGTAGTCAGGATGCCATGCTATCTTATTCGGAGTCGCCAAAAGAGCAACCATCAGCAATCTTAACACGAATAATTGCTTTCTTTTGTATCCCAAAAGGCGATAAACTTCCGCCATAGTAGAGTATATTTTAATTTGAGCCTCAACTTGCATTTCCTTCAATTGTAATTCGAACAATTTATTGCTATAGAAATAAACTTCAAACCTTGGGAACATCGGACTATTAGGGATATCTGACAAGGCCCTGTGTTGGTTTTTCACAATATTGTCCAGAACGTCCTTTGAAAACTCTGAACTCTTATAACACGATGTCATGAAAGTTAAAGTCTTCAGTAAAAACTCGCAATAAACCACTTGCGGAGCATATTCACTATTGTGCATCAAACTTAAATCATAATAATACAAGACTTTGTCAGATATGCATTTAATTAATAACGGGAGGTTGATGTTTTCTACATCAATATTTAATGCTGGGGCAGATAAAGACATAATGGAATTTCTAGGTGACTGCATAGCAGCTATAGATATGCTGTTCCTTGGTGTGCTTGACGCCGTCGTGCTTGCTGTGGCTTTACTATTGGAATCTACAGGCGAAATCCCCGTTGAGCTAGATTCAAAATTGAGCTTCTCCACAGGACAAATGAGACTCACAATTTGTGGAATCTGGTATGACAAACCGAGATAAGATAGAAGTAAAAAGCAGATCGAAATACCGTCAAGAGCAGAACCCAACCATAAGTAGTCACGCACTTTGTACAAAGTTGTGATCGCATCAACAAAGCTGTTCAACGCATCAACGTACCTTCCTGCCAGCAATTGGAAATTGCCCAAAATTTTCATTTGTCTGCCCAATGATTTTTGTTGAGACCTATTCTCAGATGTGGAAAGCGTGGTAGCTAGCTTTAGAGAAGCGGATCTCTTTAAACTATTGGTAGTCATCTCAAAGGAAGATAACCTCTTAGAAGCAGTAGTAACTGAGCCTGCCTTCGATGAACTTGAGACGGAAGATTGTACCGCTGACATGGGTGTGCTGGATGACGAAGATGTGTAACTGTTCTGTCTTATTAGAGTTGTTTTCAATACCGCATTCCCACCAATCGCACCCGGCGACCTCAAAGTAACATGTTTATAGGAAGAGTAATAGCTGTTCAATGCGGTTAAAAAGTTCCTTGCTATGTCGCACATAATCGTTTCTATGTTTTTCTGCATATCTGGAGAAGATGCGAATACATTTTCCATCGTATCTATGGTTTGCTCAAGCTCTTTAGTGGGTGTAGATGAAGCGTACACCAAATTCGGTGAAATCAAAGTTGGATACTTCTCCTTCATGAAATTCAAATTGGTCAAGGGGTCACTGTAATCGTTTACCAGCCCAATAATGACAAATGTTTTCCGAAATGGCTCAAAATCATACAGAAACAACTCCAATGCATCGTCATGATCTATGGTCAAGAAGTCGAAAAATAACTTCCCATGTGGAAAGCCTTGCGGTGTGAAGATAGGGCTGTCAATGGGGGTTACATCAGACAGATGAATTTCGTTGAATTCAGAAAGTTTCTGTACCGCATTATTAAACTCTTTTCGCGTCCAATGGCCAATTGGTATCACTAAGGTCCTAATCTTAGATGGGCCAACATAGCTTGGGAAATGCTTAAGAATATTCATGGTTTTTGTCTCCCTGTAACAGGTTGTGAGCCGCACCTTAAACCAGTTATACTAGAACCGTTTAAACTACAATCTGGCCTGATTTTAGTTTTGCAATAACACGATTAAGCGTTTACACATGCACATTCATATATAAGTATACGTATTTACACACATTTTATTCGAAACCTTTAAGATCGTTTTGTCACAATCCATGATCATGATTTACGACGCGAGATGTTTCGCGCCTCACTTTGAAGAATGCCAAATATAAAAGTATAAATATGGGAACTATTCTTATTTGTGAAGCTGCTGTAAAACCTTATATGTAGCTTCTACAATCGCGATGTGCTCAGCATCGTGTACCCTTTGCTCGTACTGCTCTAGTGTTTCTTCGCCAGGTATGATTTCTAGCTTTTTTACCACCAATGGCTCACCCTTGTCGACCTCCTCGATGACATAGTGCACCATGCATCCGGCCGTCAGAGGCTTGTTCTCGTCCTGACATTTGCGCCATGCCATTTCAATTGCGTGTGTGGTACCATCGAAACAACCTGGTAGCGCTGGATGCAGATTTAATATCGGCACAGATTGCAGTTGGCTCAAGAAAGTAGATCCAAGGATCAATAACCAGCCCGCGCAGATGATAACGTCAGGCTTTTCCTCGAGCACTAGTTTTGCGAGGTCGTTCTCAAACTGGGATCTTGCCTTGGCCCTTGCGGCTTTGTCCTCCTTCGCAATACCCTTTGTATATGGGTATAGCGAACAAACCTTTGTGGGGATATTATTGTCCGCTGCCCTAGTTAACCCGTATGCCTTCTTGCTGGAAGATATGACAGAGACAATATGAGCATCCTCGCCTAATTGGCCCTGCTTTTGGGCATCGATCAAGGCTTGCAAGTTGGAACCTGAGCCCGAAATTAATACGACAATTCTGGCCATAGCTTTTGGAAAGATTATTGATGTGTGTTGGCTCTCACCTGCGCTTGCTGCAAGTTAAATCATCAACCTTGAGGCTAGGAGCGTTATTCAACTTTAGAAGTGTCTTCTCTTCATAAACTACTCTATATAACTTTCCTCTTGCTGGAATAAAAAACAGGTCAGAGTCACTAGCAACGAGTCACTCATTCGAATCCTTGCTGACGCTTTTAGTCTTTATGCTGAAATCTATCTTCGAAGTCGGAAGGAAAATGCATTTTTAAACTATCACTAGAACTACCATTTTAGAGCGAGCAGAAGGTTCCTCTTTTCTTAAACAAGTATAATTTTCCTTTTTGGATTGTACTTTATATTCTTACACTAAACGGCCCCTAGATGTCACCTGAGCTGTAGTCAATGTATACACCCATTCACCGCACCAGATAGTAAGTTGAAAAGTGTATCATCTTTAATATGAATATGAAAGAATGAAGTGGAGTTCATCCATATTTCACAAGAAAAGAAGACTCCAACTCAAACAGTTGAGTGTTCCATATACATTCTGTTTCAATGATAAATTTAGAGGATTACTGGGAAGATGAAACGCCTGGGCCTGATAGGGAACCGACTAATGAACTAAGAAACGAGGTGGAGGAAACCATCACTCTGATGGAACTGCTGAAAGTGTCCGAATTGAAGGATATTTGCAGGTCTGTATCTTTCCCGGTTTCCGGTCGCAAGGCCGTTCTACAGGACCTTATCAGGAATTTCTTGCAGAACGCTTTAGTAGTAGGCAAGTCTGATCCTTATAGAGTTCAAGCCGTTAAATTTCTGATAGAACGGATCAGAAAGAATGAACCTTTGCCTGTTTATAAAGATCTTTGGAACGCTTTAAGAAAGGGTACCCCATTGAGTGCTATCACAGTACGTTCTATGGAGGGGCCTCCCACGGTGCAGCAGCAATCACCTTCCGTTATTAGGCAGTCTCCCACTCAACGGCGGAAAACGTCTACCACATCTTCCACATCTCGTGCACCACCACCTACAAATCCAGATGCCTCTTCTTCTTCATCATCTTTTGCTGTACCGACAATTCATTTTAAAGAGTCTCCATTTTACAAAATACAAAGGCTAATCCCTGAATTAGTGATGAACGTGGAAGTCACAGGCGGAAGAGGTATGTGCTCTGCGAAATTTAAATTGTCCAAAGCAGACTATAATCTATTAAGTAACCCGACTAGCAAACACAGGCTATACTTATTTTCTGGGATGATTAATCCATTAGGATCCCGAGGTAATGAACCCATCCAATTTCCATTCCCAAATGAATTAAGGTGCAATAATGTTCAAATCAAAGATAATATAAGAGGTTTCAAGAGTAAGCCGGGCACAGCTAAGCCGGCGGATTTAACGCCTCATCTCAAACCTTATACTCAACAAAACAATGTGGAGCTGATATATGCCTTCACCACGAAGGAATACAAGCTATTTGGGTACATTGTAGAAATGATCACTCCGGAGCAACTCCTGGAAAAAGTATTACAGCATCCAAAAATTATTAAACAAGCCACGTTACTTTACTTGAAAAAAACACTTCGGGAGGATGAAGAAATGGGCTTGACTACCACATCTACTATCATGAGTCTGCAATGTCCAATTTCGTACACAAGAATGAAATACCCTTCAAAATCAATAAATTGTAAGCATCTGCAATGTTTTGATGCATTATGGTTCCTACACTCCCAACTACAAATTCCTACGTGGCAATGCCCAGTATGTCAAATTGATATAGCTTTGGAAAATTTAGCAATTTCCGAATTTGTTGATGACATTTTACAGAACTGTCAAAAAAACGTTGAACAGGTAGAACTTACTTCTGATGGTAAGTGGACAGCCATATTGGAAGACGATGATGACAGCGACAGTGACAGCAATGATGGTAGTAGAAGCCCAGAAAAAGGTACTTCAGTATCGGATCATCATTGTTCTTCTTCACATCCAAGTGAACCGATTATCATAAATCTCGATAGTGATGATGACGAACCAAATGGAAATAATCCTCATGTTACTAATAATCATGATGATAGCAACAGGCATAGTAATGATAACAATAATAATAGTATCAAAAATAATGATAGTCATAATAAAAATAATAATAATAATAATAATAACAATAATAATAATAATGATAATAATAATAGTATCGAAAATAATGATAGTAATAGTAATAATAAACATGATCATGGTAGTCGCAGTAATACTCCCAGTCATAATCATACTAAAAATTTAATGAACGATAATGATGACGATGATGATGATCGACTTATGGCGGAAATAACTAGCAATCACCTTAAAAGTACTAATACAGATATTCTAACTGAAAAAGGTTCAAGTGCACCCTCGAGAACCCTGGATCCAAAAAGTTATAACATAGTTGCTTCAGAAACTACTACTCCGGTGACAAACAGGGTTATTCCTGAGTACCTCGGAAACAGTTCCAGTTATATTGGTAAACAATTGCCGAACATTCTGGGAAAAACGCCTTTAAATGTGACTGCTGTTGATAATTCATCCCACTTAATCTCTCCAGATGTTAGCGTATCATCCCCAACGCCAAGAAACACCGCTTCAAATGCAAGTTCGAGCGCTCTCAGTACCCCTCCCTTAATAAGAATGAGTTCATTAGATCCCAGGGGATCCACTGTTCCCGATAAAACAATAAGGCCTCCCATAAATTCCAACAGTTATACTGCATCGATATCAGATTCATTTGTCCAGCCTCAAGAATCTTCAGTTTTTCCACCACGTGAACAGAATATGGATATGTCCTTTCCTTCCACCGTGAACTCAAGATTTAATGATCCACGTTTGAATACCACAAGATTCCCTGATTCAACATTGCGTGGGGCAACTATTTTGTCGAATAATGGGCTTGATCAAAGGAATAACTCTCTACCAACAACAGAAGCAATCACGAGGAATGACGTCGGGCGACAAAATTCTACGCCTGTACTTCCCACGTTGCCCCAGAACGTCCCAATTCGTACAAACTCTAACAAGTCTGGGCTTCCTTTGATAAACAATGAAAACAGTGTCCCCAATCCTCCCAACACTGCAACCATACCGTTGCAGAAGTCCAGACTCATTGTAAATCCATTCATTCCAAGGAGGCCTTACTCTAATGTACTGCCCCAAAAAAGACAACTTTCTAATACATCCTCAACTTCACCCATAATGGGTACATGGAAAACGCAAGATTATGGAAAGAAATACAACAGTGGTTAAAAACGAGGCTAAAATTGGACGGTTCCGTCCAGCTCTTTCATGAAATATTTTCTTTGTAATTGTGCATATGACCTTCATTTTCTATAATTTTCCGTTCGAAAAAGAAATATTTTCTTCTTTTCAATACTCAAAGGCAATATCACTGTTTGCATTCCCCTAGCATTTATTACCTACCAAATACAGATGCACAAGATTAGATAAAATCTTACATAACACAAAAATCCAGTCCATAACTAACACAATCATTACTATTATATAAAAGGTATTCCGACACCAACCTTATTCTTGTATTCTATGTATTCCGCGCTAAAGAACTCTATCAAATATTTTTCTTCCACACGAATTCTATCACTGAAAAATTTCCAAAGTACAAAAATGAAAATAACCAATGATACGGGATTTAGAAGCAGTAGCTGAGTGCCAATTGCCCACCAAAAGAACCCAAGATAACTTGGATGTCTTGACCAGGAGTAAACGCCAGTTTTCACTAAAACATGATCGGACTCCTTCTTGGTCTTCACAATATGAGAAAAGGAATGTCCCGCAGTATGCATAGCAATAGTTCTGGTATATTGTCCCAGAATAACTAGAAGACATCCAAGTACTGTACAAAGCTTGGTAGCTAGAGAGTAGCTAAAAATTTTCAGATCAGGAAAAAGAAAGCTTTCTACGAGGCATTCCAGAATAGCAAAGGAATGTGCCGCCATGTAACTTTTGCCGTTGTTCAGAAGAAAGGACTCTGAATGTACCTTAAGAGGATTGTATTTAGCTGTAATATAATACTCCAAAAAATGGAATAAGGACAGGGCAATAATAAAGAGGTTAAAATTCTTGAATCTAATTTGTGGAAAAAGACCAACAAATATACCTAAAAGAATCCCCAGTATGTAGGAAGTCATGGTCACCTCATGCAGCGGATTGCGTCTGATGTCTGGATACTCATGCTCGTCTTCTTGAAAATCTTGGTGCATGTTGTGTTCAAAAACGGTGACCACAATGAAAGAGGAGGTAAAAAGAGTAATTATCTTGAAATCGATTTTCACTTTCTTATATAATTCATCAACACGAGAACCTTTCTATATACTGGTGGTATCATGTAAAGAATTGTTTTACCATAGTGGCCCATTTGTCAATTCGTCTTGAGTGATGTTTCATTATCAATCGGTTGCTATGCCAACGAAAATACTATGTCAGACTCTCTTGATGTATATAATGAATGGCAAAGTACATAGAAATAGATAAAAGTTGTTATTGTGAGTCGGAGGGGCTGTTTGTTTGTCCTACTCGTTGGCCGCGGCCTTGAAATTGGTTCAAATTCGATGGGCCACTTCTTAATTGACTTCCAGAAGCTCTGCCTGAATCTGTGCCACTGGTTTGAGACAATGTTGCAGGGGCCGTACCCAATCGTTGACCTCTTCCACTAAAAGTTCTCGTTTCTCTTTGCGAAGATGGCACATTGGCAAAGTTGTTGTTGAATGTTGCAGTTTCATTGTGGGCACCCGTTATGCGAGCATATAGACTAGTAAACCACCATGGCGTTGAGAATTTCCCATTGGGCGAGATTCCGTAGGTTGGATCAGCTTTTCTGGATATCATCCCCCATATTGGCCCCAGTGTATGGGTATCTAAGCATGTATAAAGGTACCCTGTAGTAAAACCGATCAATGAGATTACGAAATCACCCTCATTAAAAACGAAAGAGATAAACAATTGAATTAAGGGGAAGTACTTCCCCCAAACAGGAATCAAACCATAAAACATGATCTGCACGTTGGCATTGTCGATCGACCAAGTATATGTAATGCATGATATGAACCCAGAGGTGAGCACAACAGGGTAGTAGGACCCATAAATGATTGTAGTGGCCGTAGTGATGGCTAGTATACAAAAGCACAGGTAGTAGGCATAGTCTACTGTTACCATCGGTCCTCGTCTATTGGACAAACCGGGACCAAAATGCCCTCGCTCCAACTGTGAGGACCTGTCATAAATACTATATAGTTCCATTAGCGCAGGCATGGCACGAGACGAAAGCATTACACAAGAAGTAAGAAGTCTCCATATCTGAACCTTCTTGAACGTCAAATTCCAAACATAAATAAAGTACCACGGATTGATTAGATTCAACCGGCCGACGATCGTCATAACGATCGCTAGAGTAAATAAAGTTCTTGTTATTGGGGGGATATTTAACCAGAATTCTTTTGGGCCCATCACATCATTATTACGGCCTCCATTTCCATGTAATGTACGCACATTCCTTGGGCCTGCCATTATTTCCTCGAAAATAGTTTTTGATTTGACTTGGAAATGCGGAATTCACTGGTAATTTGTTGTATTTTGCCTTATATCCTTTGTTTGATACTCTTGTCTTATATTGAAGAGGACACGATTTCATGAGCCGCGAACGGGTAAGTAGGGACTTTTCACATTTGAAATTTTTCAAATGTGATGAGGATCGATTCTGCAAAGCAGCAGATAATAGCAGATAAAAAATAGAGAGTTGCAATATTCAAGTTCCTGGTAGCTGCTCGAATCAAGAGGGGTGAATTAAAGGTTTTCGATTTTTGCTATGGCTGTTCACACCAATAGGCAAATCCTTACAAGAGGCAAAAACTATGCTACAAAGCAATCAAAGAAATTCGGTACCGATGAGGTGACGTTCGACAAGGATTCTCGTTTGGATTATCTGACTGGCTTTCACAAGAGAAAGCTTCAAAGACAAAAGAAAGCACAAGAGTTTATTAAGGAGCAGGAAAGGCTTAGAAAAATTGAAGAAAGACAGAAGATTCGGCAGGAACGTAAGGAGGTGATGGAAGAACAGTTAAAGACGTTTAAAGAGAGTTTAAACTTGGAAGCTGAGATAGAGGATGCGAAAAATGATAAGACGGAGGATTTGCAGGTAGAATCTGATGAATCCTGGCACGGGTTTGATTCTGATAAAGATGACGGCGATAACGACAATAATGAAAGTAGCGTAAAGCCTATTTTGAAGAAAGGAGCAATCACGGAAATATACGATGACTCAACTACTGTTGAATTGGAGACATTGGAACCCAATGATAACTTTGAATATTTAGCCCAGCTAAATAATGTCAAATTAGAAAAGGCAGAAAAAGTACTCAAACAAAGCATAAATAGAGCCACCAAATACGCGAAGTTTCTGGGCGTGGATGAGAAACAAAAGAAGAAGCCAAGAGTAAAAAAGTTCAGATATTTGACCAAAAATGAACGAAGAATAAACCAAAGAAAGGCAAACGACAACAAGCGTAGGAGATAATGCAGTCGCATTATCGTCGGGCACCGCCTGGGGTTTCTTGACGCTCAAACAGTGTTTGATTTTTTTTTGGAAAAGTATATACTGTGCATATGTATTTTTCGTTTATTATATGTAATATATCGAATAAACCATTCTACGGGGAAAATAGAACAAATATTTACAGCATTTGCATGATTTTATATGGCTTGCCCAACAAATTATTTGCTTGCAAACTTAATATAATACTCTGCGTCCAATTTGAAAACGACCCATATGCCTCTTCTAATTACTTCGAAATACTGCATTTCGCCTTGGAAAAAAATGTAGTCGCTATCTGCGGCAACTAATTTCAGATTCTGCGATAAATATACCCATAGCCACCAGAACCTCAGCAAAAAGTCAACGAGAATCGCCGAATGATACATTTTTTTCTTTAATGTGACGGCACTTTTGGATCTGGATCTTAAAGAGGTTAACGAGTCCAATGACCAATCCATCCTTACATCCCAAAATAACGTATAGGAAGAATTAATTAGCATAAACCATCTTTGAACGTGGTGTAGTCTTTCTTCGTTGATGGATCCCTCATACACTCTTGATCTCCAGGTGCAAAAAAGAATGGGAAGATTACAACTGTATTTCAATGCATTGAATAGTAAAGTTGCTTCGTGCAGTAAACGGTATTCTCTCAAACACTGCAGTAGTCTTACCAGTACAGGAAGAAGGGCTACGGATAGATCAAAATGTGTGAAGGGTTCTCTAAAAATTAGAGAGGTAAACAATGTGAAGTCTATCAATGGTTTTGCAAACGATGTCAACGTGTCAGAGATTAAAATGTAGGTATTCCTTAAGGAACGGGGGGAGGATTCTATCAACAAACATCTCCTAGTACAATATTTTATTATCTGGCACTCTTTCAACAGAAACCAAAATATAGTGACACATTGGATCAATGGTAGAAAATATACGATGAGAATGATATTTTTGAGTGGACCTTCTATAATATTCATGAACTCAAAAAGGAACACAGTGGCAAAGTGGAACGGTATAATAATCCTTGTTATCTTCAAAGCAAAATTTCTAGCTGTTCTATGCAATTGCTGTAGAGTATAACCTGGACGTATATCGTGCGGTACTCTCGTGAGTATGACTTGGGATACGTCTAAATTACTATGCAAGAAGAATTTTAATATCCATGTCCAGATCCAAAGGGCAAGTATTATGAGCACAATAAATCGCTGCGGAGGGGGAACATTTAATATATTTTGGAGATAAAGTCCTTCAGAATTACTTTCGCTTTTCTCCATATTTTGCGGCCCAACTTGTTGCAGAATTGAAAACTTTGTATAATACTAATAATAATTTATAATAATAACAATAATAATTTATAACAATAATAACAATGCCAAACAATTTATATGGGTAACCAGTTTTTGGTACTGTTTGCCATCAATATTGCGACTAAATCGGGAGCGGTTAGCGCTGGCTTGCACTTTTTGCAACTGACTCTATTTCTTTCATTGATTATGTTATTTTCAGATGACGAAATACGCCAAAAAAATTCGGGAAATAAATACTAGCGTGATATCGGTTTAGGTATATTACAAAAGAACACCAAGGTAAGGCATCATTAGTTATGTATGCATATTACTGACTTTTACCAAGCGGACCATGACCCGAGTTCAATGATTACCCCTAATACAATTTTTGTGTGTTCCGCCATATGAGCGAGACTTAATCTGTCCAAAGTATCCATGGTGCTGTGAATATACTTGTTAGTCTTTTTGAACTCACTTTCAATCACGAAGGAGCCTGGAAATCCGTTTCTGGTGGCACTCCCATGATCGCTACAAGCATAGCCACATTGTGTATCCCTGTAAGGAATGGATAGATAAGAGTTGATAATTAGTTTTATAAAATCAGTTAATGCGGGAGTAGTGTAGTCGGTGACAATCCCCACATGTTCATCTTCTGGATCAGAAACATATCCCGTCATGTCTTGCTGAAGCATCGCTCTCACATGCTTTTTCTGTTTGGCATAAGCTGTAAAAACATCAAGAGAACCCAACAATCCCCCCTCTTCGGCGGAATAAAAGTGAAATTCCACAGTGTTGTTAGGTCTAAATCCTCTCTTCAAAAAATTTTCCGTATATAATCTGAGAGCCTCCATATTAGTCACCGTGCCTGACCCATTGTCGTCCGCACCTGGAGCTGCCATTATGGATGGCAGTAGCAGATTGATAGAATCTTGATGAGAACCAATTATTATAATATCTTCTGGCGTAGTAGATCCCGTGACACGGACTATAATTGAATATTGCTTCCATTCTTTGTGATCAAAATGTTCAATAGTCAACGTATCTTGCGGAATATCTTTTGTAATATTAGCGATAGTTGCAGCTAACCACTCGGCAGATTCAAAGCCGTGATCGGACTTGTAGTAACGGGTGTAAAAACTTGTAAACTTTGCCAAGTTCTTGTGCATAGAGCCCTTGTCTATATTCTTAATCGAATCATCCACTACTTCTTTGTTCGATATCTCAGGAGGATAGTTATACGTTGGTACTGTTGGCTCTTCCTCCTTGTTAAAGAAAGGTAAGAAAGAAGTGTGTTTGGTCACATCAAAGAATTTGACACCTCTTCTTCGTAAGTTTAGCTTTTCTGATTCGGGAACCTCCATTACCTCATTCTCTCCTACTTGTAAAACCCTTAAAGGCTCATATGGATATGACCATGCGATGATGGCAACATTAAATAAAACAAAAAGCGACTGTATCCTCATATTGTGCTAATCAGCGGTTGATTATGTTACTTACTTTTTCGAATAAAGATTTTGTATTTCTTTAGCTTCGAAGATTGATAATTATTGAATATCAAGTTTCAGTTTACTATAGCGGTCCGAACATATGAAAGATTTTAGTAAAGACGCTGGCAAGCTTTTCAGTCAAAATAATACAAAAGGAAATAGATAGAAAAAAAGGAAATAATCAGGCCTCCATATTGGACTCAACTATCCTTCAGTACCGCAAAACTTATTGTGTCCATATATCCTATGTCAGCATACATCGCAATGAAAGGAGTAATAACAAACGTCGATGAGAACATAAGAAATGATGAAGATGTGGCTTTTGAGTACGAAATACAAAAGACACCGCAGAACATACTTACATGGAAAAGATATATCGAGTATTGGAAAGAGGAGGGAAGAACTGACAAACAGATTAGGTGGCTATATGAAAGATTTTGTTCACAATTTGTAACAGATACAAGTATATGGGAAGATTATATACGCTGGGAATCAACAAAGGAAGTAGTCGAAACTTCACGTATTTTCTGGCTTTTTCAAAGGTGCCTGAAAAGCTGTGTACGAGATTGTGACAGGATATGTTTGTCTTATTTAGAATTGGCAATTGAACAATATGACTTGGCAATGATAAGGCATGCCTTAGCTTCATCTTTAATGAAAATGGAGAGAGAAATGCATCGGAAAGTTTGGGATCCTGTCATAAAATTTGTGGAAGAAAAAGTTTTACCATTAACGCAACTGGATTCAACTCAAGAAGATGAAGAAGAAAGTACTGATGAAGCTGAATTGATAAATGTACTTTTAGTGAAGGGTTTCACGAAGGGAGGTTTTATTAGCGAGGAAATTAGTGAAAACGGAAGTAGAGGTGATATTTGGTCGTCACATATTTTAGAAAGATACTTAAAAGTGGCTCCTCAGCAAAAACGAAATGAATCGCTGGCAACTCTTGCATTAACTAGAGACAATATTACCATCAAATCAGTATATGAAAAGTATTTGCCACAAGATGAAAATAGTGGGAAGTATCTACCTAGTTCAGAACTGCCTTTTGAATTAAATTTCAATTATTTGGCCAGCCTAGAAAAACTAGGTTTAGATAATCAATATGAGGAGTTCATGAGGCAAATGAATGGCATATATCCCGACAAATGGCTTTTTTTGATCCTATCACTTGCCAAATATTATATCTCTCGCGGGAGGCTTGACAGTTGTGGTGATTTATTGAAGAAAAGTTTACAGCAAACACTTAGGTACAGTGATTTTGATCGCATCTATAATTTCTATTTGCTATTTGAGCAAGAGTGCTCCCAATTTATTCTGGGAAAGCTAAAGGAAAATGACAGCAAATTCTTTAATCAAAAAGATTGGACTGAAAAGTTACAAGCTCATATGGCGACATTTGAATCTTTAATCAACTTATATGATATCTATTTGAACGATGTCGCACTAAGGCAAGATTCCAACTTGGTGGAAACGTGGATGAAAAGAGTGTCCTTGCAGAAGTCAGCAGCGGAAAAGTGTAATGTGTATTCAGAAGCTATACTGAAAATTGATCCCCGAAAAGTTGGTACGCCTGGCTCTTTCGGTAGGCTTTGGTGTTCGTATGGGGATTTGTATTGGAGATCAAACGCAATTAGTACAGCTAGAGAATTGTGGACACAATCTCTGAAGGTACCGTATCCTTATATAGAAGATCTGGAAGAAATTTACCTAAACTGGGCTGATAGAGAATTAGATAAAGAAGGGGTGGAAAGAGCTTTTTCTATCCTTGAAGATGCATTACATGTGCCAACAAATCCAGAAATTCTCCTCGAAAAATATAAGAATGGACACAGAAAAATACCTGCTCAAACTGTTCTATTCAACTCATTACGTATTTGGTCCAAATACATTGATTATCTAGAGGCTTACTGCCCAAAGGATGCAAATTCCTCCGATAAAATATTCAATAAGACAAAAATGGCATACAATACTGTTATTGATTTGAGATTGATCACTCCAGCAATGGCAGAAAATTTTGCATTGTTCTTACAAAATCATTACGAAGTCATGGAAAGTTTTCAGGTGTATGAGAAAACAATCCCTCTGTTTCCCCCCGAAATCCAATACGAATTATGGATTGAGTATCTAGAAGTAGCGACATCACATCAATTGTCATCACTGAGTCCTGAACATATTAGATTTTTGTTTGAGAAAGCACTTAAGAATCTATGTTCAAATGGTATAGACTGTAAAACAATTTTTATCGCTTATAGCGTATTTGAAGAAAGGATAAGTGGTCTGATTAGCAAGAGTATTGAGATATTACGTAGAGGTGCTGTAATAGGTACTGTTAGTGTGAGCACGCACCTCGAAAGTAGACTGCAACTGTGGAGAATGTGTATTTCCAAGGCCGAGTCTACTTTGGGACCATCAGTAACCAGAGAGTTGTACCAAGAATGCATTCAAATTTTACCAAACTCTAAAGCTGTTGAGTTTGTGATTAAATTTTCAGATTTCGAGAGCTCTATAGGAGAAACTATTCGAGCACGTGAAATCCTTGCCTATGGTGCAAAGCTTCTTCCTCCATCCAGAAATACTGAATTATGGGATAGCTTTGAAATTTTTGAGTTAAAACATGGGGATAAGGAAACTTACAAAGACATGTTGAAGATGAAGAAGGTGTTGGAATCCAACATGCTCATTGATTCAGCTAGCGTTAGCCATGAGGAAGGTAACATTAACTTCGTGGCGGCAGCAACCTCGCATGCTCCCAACTCGCATACTCTTACCCAATCAACCTCTTCATATTCGATTAATCCAGATGAAATAGAACTAGATATTTGATATAAGCTATGTAAAATCATGCATCATTTTCGAAGCCATAAGTTCTTTTTTGGTGCGGCCTTCTGCAATTACTGATTAAGTAGCAATTTTCCTTCAAACATCCGTGCACTGTGGATGTTTGGGTTGTGTATTTTGCTTTCATAACATACAGATATTTTGTTTAAGGAAGTGAAATAAACAATATCATAAAACAGGTACTTCATAGACCATAAAGCATAACCCAGATTATCCTCTTAGATAGCAATGCTAATGTAAACAGAGATCCGTTTGCGTGACTTTATACTAATATGATATGTCTACTTCGCTTTGTGTTCGAGCAGCCTGGCAGTCCCCTCTAGCCGCTTTTTTCCCTTTCCGAAGGTTTCCGCCTAAGCCCCCTGGCTCTAGGCCGAGAAAATGTTAATGCTCCTTCTACGAGAAAATGCTTGTCGCCACACCAGGACAGGTGCTCGACGACGCTTCCGCTAATCTTTCTCAATGTTGTATCTTCTTTGGCGGTACATTACTAGTATGAAAATGGAATAAAAACAGTACCTAAATTATTTACTTACTTCCCGTTAAAGCAACCCCAAGTGCCCAATAGAAGGATAAATCAATAGTCAATATGCCTCCAAAGTTTGATCCAAATGAAGTTAAGTACTTGTACTTGAGAGCTGTCGGTGGTGAAGTCGGTGCTTCCGCCGCCTTGGCTCCAAAGATCGGTCCATTGGGTTTATCCCCAAAGAAGGTTGGTGAAGATATCGCCAAGGCCACCAAGGAATTCAAAGGTATCAAAGTTACTGTCCAATTGAAAATCCAAAACAGACAAGCTGCTGCTTCTGTTGTTCCATCTGCTTCCTCTTTGGTCATTACTGCTTTGAAGGAACCACCAAGAGACAGAAAGAAGGACAAAAACGTCAAGCACAGTGGTAACATTCAATTGGATGAAATTATTGAAATTGCCAGACAAATGAGAGACAAATCCTTCGGTAGAACTTTGGCTTCCGTTACTAAGGAAATTTTGGGTACTGCTCAATCTGTCGGTTGTCGTGTTGATTTCAAGAACCCTCATGACATCATTGAAGGTATTAACGCTGGTGAAATTGAAATTCCAGAAAACTAAGGTTGTTTATAACATCAAAAATCCATTCCATATATTATTCTGTACTTTTAATTTAAAAGGCTTTAATCTAACATATAAACCAAAATATTTTACTTCACGTTATATTCTTTTTTTTTACTGTTGCAGCAAATTGTAGTCCGGCTGTGTTCAATCAACCGTCTACATGTTGAAATAGATATTTCCATCTATGAAATGGGCCAAATTGTTCATCGACGTAAATATCAGGCAGGTTTCTAGTATTTGACCCTTCTCTTTGCAAATTTTTTGTCTTGACATCCAAGCTTCCTGAAACCCATCTTTCACTTGCTTGTATTATTGTAGAATTATTTCAACGATACCACTCATAACTAAAAAGGCTATCCTTCTTTGCATGTAGCCAATGCATTGAAGTGTTGCTATTGTCCCCGTTCAGGCTCCGCAACTGGATAAAATATCTTATTATGGTGACGGATTAAAATTATTCAATTTAAAAATCCTTCTGCAAATACAAAAAGGAACTTTTGAGTTTTACGTATTCTTATGTATTAGAGTAGAGAATATTTTAAAATAATAAACTAAGATAGTGTGTATCAGTTGTTATTTTATATGTGGTTTATGTTCATTTTTTTTACTTCTCTTTCGTTAATTCCATTTTCATTAACTAAATATATATTTGCCTGAAAAACATTATGTACATGGCCTTCTTTTCTAATTGAAAGGTTTACATACATCAATGGCATGATAGGATGTTGCAACTTTCAATCTAAACATGGTTGCCATATAAAATATTACTCTAAAAATGTACTAAGGATAAAATTAAACGCTACCTAATCCTGCCGATCATAGGATACCTATTGTATGTTCAAGAAGAAGAAAATAGGTTCAAATTAATAGTTCAATTTAAACTTCGAGTCCATTTTACAATATTAGTTTAATTTTGGGCAATTCTTATAATTTCGGATTAACTAAAGTACCTATATAATTATACCTTATCGCGGCGAAAAAAGTATAAACCACTTATTGTAGTCTTCTAGCGCAGGCCTGCTCATTTTTGAACGGCTTTGATAAAACAAGACAAAGCATGTCAAAATTTACTTGGAAGGAGTTGATTCAGCTTGGTTCCCCCAGTAAAGCATACGAGTCCTCCTTAGCATGTATCGCCCACATAGATATGAATGCCTTTTTTGCACAGGTTGAGCAGATGCGATGTGGCTTAAGCAAAGAAGATCCGGTAGTCTGCGTTCAGTGGAATTCCATTATTGCAGTCTCTTATGCAGCAAGAAAGTATGGTATATCAAGGATGGATACGATTCAGGAAGCACTAAAAAAATGTAGTAACCTCATACCGATCCATACAGCCGTTTTTAAAAAGGGAGAAGATTTTTGGCAATATCATGATGGATGTGGATCTTGGGTGCAGGATCCTGCAAAGCAGATAAGTGTGGAAGATCATAAAGTATCACTGGAACCATATAGGAGGGAAAGTCGCAAGGCGCTGAAGATTTTCAAAAGCGCATGTGATCTAGTCGAAAGGGCGAGTATTGATGAAGTATTTCTTGATTTGGGCCGGATTTGTTTCAATATGCTAATGTTTGATAATGAGTACGAGCTTACAGGCGACTTGAAACTGAAAGATGCATTAAGCAATATTCGTGAGGCTTTTATAGGGGGCAACTATGATATAAATTCCCATCTACCTCTTATACCCGAAAAGATAAAGTCTCTGAAGTTTGAAGGCGATGTTTTCAATCCAGAGGGCAGAGATCTGATCACAGATTGGGACGATGTAATACTTGCACTAGGATCTCAGGTATGCAAGGGTATCAGAGATAGCATAAAAGATATTCTCGGTTATACTACTTCGTGTGGTTTGTCTAGCACCAAAAATGTTTGCAAGTTGGCTTCTAATTACAAAAAACCTGATGCCCAAACAATTGTGAAAAATGATTGTTTATTAGATTTTTTAGATTGCGGAAAGTTTGAAATTACATCATTCTGGACCTTAGGCGGCGTTCTTGGCAAAGAACTAATTGACGTATTGGATCTTCCCCACGAAAACAGTATTAAACACATCAGAGAGACGTGGCCTGATAATGCTGGCCAGCTTAAGGAATTTTTAGATGCTAAAGTTAAGCAATCTGATTATGATCGCTCAACCAGCAATATCGACCCTTTGAAAACAGCAGATTTAGCAGAAAAGTTGTTTAAATTAAGTAGAGGCCGGTACGGTCTGCCCTTAAGTTCTCGCCCTGTTGTAAAAAGTATGATGTCAAACAAAAATCTTAGAGGAAAATCGTGCAATTCCATCGTGGACTGTATTTCTTGGCTTGAGGTCTTCTGCGCTGAGCTTACGTCCAGGATTCAGGATCTGGAACAGGAGTATAACAAGATCGTAATACCAAGAACAGTATCTATATCTTTAAAAACAAAATCCTACGAAGTATATCGAAAATCAGGTCCAGTTGCGTACAAGGGCATCAATTTCCAGAGTCACGAACTCCTAAAAGTAGGCATAAAATTTGTCACGGACCTTGATATTAAAGGAAAGAACAAAAGTTATTACCCTTTAACAAAACTAAGTATGACAATTACTAATTTCGATATTATAGATTTACAAAAAACTGTTGTAGATATGTTTGGCAATCAGGTCCATACTTTCAAAAGCTCAGCAGGCAAGGAAGATGAGGAAAAAACTACCAGCTCGAAAGCTGACGAGAAAACTCCGAAGTTGGAATGTTGTAAATACCAGGTGACTTTTACAGACCAGAAGGCTCTTCAAGAGCACGCAGACTATCATTTAGCATTGAAACTGTCGGAAGGCTTAAATGGTGCTGAAGAATCATCCAAAAACCTTTCTTTCGGGGAAAAAAGATTGTTGTTTTCACGGAAAAGACCAAACTCACAACATACTGCCACACCTCAGAAGAAACAAGTTACATCTTCCAAAAACATCTTATCATTTTTTACAAGAAAAAAATGACCTATTCCAAATAGACAATTATATGGCTTCAGCAACTAAAACGTCCTGATAATATTGCTTTTCCAAAATTTCTAAATGATTCACGGGCGCCAGGTTTTGTTGATAAGAAGAACGAAGTACCTTTAATATCTTATGATCGGAAAATACCGACTGATGACTTTTGAGACTTCGCTTTTGATCAAAGTGATAACATTATGTACAATATTCATACTAGGATTTCTTGATAGAGATTTGGAAGTCTATAAAAAAGAAACAACTTGTTATAATTTATTTTTGTAGACATGACTCACAGAATATTACATACCTTCATAATATATAAGATCCATGTGATAATGAATGCTGGAAGCATGATCTCTGACCTCAGCTGATTGTTCAGGGGACTTAATCAATTAGATGCGTTTAAAGCAGGAATTGGTTTGATACGCACAATCTCATGTTACAAAGTAACGCTGTTTAAAAACAAATCTGAAGAATAATAATGCAAGTAATATTATACATCATAAAAAAGTTATACACTATCATTACTCTTCTGAAGACCAGATTACAATACAAATTAAGGCAACTTGGCCGAGTGGTTAAGGCGAAAGATTAGAAATCTTTTGGGCTTTGCCCGCGCAGGTTCGAGTCCTGCAGTTGTCGTTATTTTTTAATGTTTTTATTTGGTAGCAACAAAATTTGTCAGTCAATTTCTTTTGTTTTTTTCTTTAAAAGGTGTAACAACGTTATCACTCAAGTATTCGTTTCTTATTATCAAAAGTCTTAGACTTTCTATTAATAGCAGTTTGTTCTTTTCCACAACGCGCTAAAGATATTTCGCTTTCTGACCCGTTTGGTTGCAGAAAATTTTTTTAACTAATTTAGGAATATTTAGATTAGTTAATTGGAGGGCTTATTCAAAGACAGTAGTTACAGCGATTTAAAAGCAGTGTCCCTCGTAGGCACCTGTAGTCATTTCATTCGTTTGGATATTTCGCTGTACTGCTTCCTGCATTGTAATCAAGAGAAAGTTTACAACTTAGAGCACTAACTTTGTTTGTAAACATTTTCCGTTTATAATCAATTGCCATATCATCAATTTTATTATCATTCTTTAACCAGTAACTAACTGATTCCGCACCCACATTATTGAAATTTTTGCGATATCTTTTTCCTCAACTGACGCAGTCAACAGTCAGAAACAGAGAATGTATAAAGATGGTCTCATTGAAAATAAAAAAAATTTTACTCCTGGTGTCATTGTTAAATGCAATCGAGGCCTATAGTAACGATACAATATATTCAACTTCATACAATAATGGAATAGAAAGCACACCCTCATATTCAACATCCGCGATATCCAGTACCGGATCTAGCAACAAAGAGAATGCAATAACATCAAGCTCTGAAACCACCACAATGGCTGGCCAATATGGTGAAAGTGGAAGCACAACAATAATGGATGAACAAGAAACTGGTACGTCCAGCCAGTATATTAGTGTGACGACGACAACGCAAACTTCTGACACGATGTCATCAGTAAAAAAGTCTACGGAAATAGCGACACCAAGTAGTAGCATTGTACCCACCCCTTTGCAGTCCTATAGCGATGAATCACAAATATCACAAACGCTTAGTCACAATCCGAAGTCCGTGGCGGAGTCAGATAGCGATACAACCTCCTCGGAATCCTCAAGTAGCGTAATAATATCCACATCCGATAGTTCAGCGGTACCGAGGGAAATAAGTCCAATAATAACCACAGATTCTCAAATTTCCAAAGAAGAAGGCACATTGGCTCAAACTTCCAGTATCAGTGAAACAACGAGAATTGCACAAATGGTAACCAGAGTTTCACAAATCTCCAGCATAACGGCAGCTTCAACAATAGATGGCTTTAGTAGTGAATCAACACAAACAGATTTTTCCAACACTGTATCGTTTGAAAATTCAGTCGAAGAAGAATATGCCATGAGCAAATCCCAGCTCTCTGAAAGTTACAGTTCAAGTTCAACCGTCTATTCTGGAGGGGAGTCGACTGCAGACAAGACATCTAGCTCCCCCATTACCAGCTTTTCATCTTCTTATAGCCAAACAACGTCAACTGAAACCTCTGAGAGCAGCCGAGTGGCTGTTGGAGTATCCCGGCCCTCTAGCATAACGCAAACTACATCAATTGATAGTTTTAGTATGAGTGAAGTAGAGCTTTCCACATATTATGACTTAAGTGCTGGCAACTATCCTGACCAAGAACTGATTGTCGATCGCCCGGCCACTTCTTCCACTGCCGAAACATCTTCAGAGGCAAGTCAAGGTGTAAGCCGTGAATCTAACACTTTCGCAGTATCTTCGATTTCCACGACAAACTTTATAGTTAGCAGTGCTTCGGATACTGTTGTTTCAACTTCAAGCACCAATACAGTGCCATACAGCTCTGTCCATTCAACCTTTGTTCATGCGACTTCCTCGTCGACTTATATTTCTTCTTCCCTTTATTCTTCCCCATCCTTATCTGCATCCGTTTCCTCTCACTTTGGCGTTGCTCCTTTTCCATCTGCTTACATATCTTTCTCATCAGTACCCGTTGCAGTATCCTCGACGTACACGTCTTCACCATCGGCTTCTGTTGTAGTACCTTCTGCCTATGCGTCTTCACCATCAGTACCCGTTGCAGTATCCTCGACGTACACGTCTTCACCATCAGCACCTGCTGCAATATCCTCAACGTACACGTCTTCACCATCGGCACCTGTTGCAGTATCCTCGACGTACACGTCTTCACCATCGGCTTCTGTTGTAGTACCTTCTGCCTATGCGTCTTCACCATCAGTACCCGTTGCAGTATCCTCGACGTACACGTCTTCACCATCAGCACCTGCTGCAATATCCTCAACGTACACGTCTTCACCATCGGCACCTGTTGCAGTATCCTCGACGTACACGTCTTCACCATCGGCTCTTGTTGTCCTGTCATCTACTTCCACATCCTCTCCATATGATATTGTTTACTCTCCATCAACTTTTGCTGCCATATCATCCGGTTACACGCCTTCACCTTCTGCTTCTGTCGCCATGTCATCTACTTCCTCATCCTCTCCATATGATATTGTTTACTCTCTATCATCTTCTGCTTCCAGATCGTCCATTGCTACATATGAATTTTCACCTTCCCCATCTACTTCTTTACCCACCTCTTCTACTTACACATACTTTTCATCTGCTTATGCGTTTGAATTTTCTTCTGAGCGGTACTCAACAACATCCACAATAGCACCAACTCAAATACATAGCACATTGTCCAGGATTACGGATTTCTTACTGCAGACTTCGATGGCAATCCAAAGTATAGTCTCTCAGCAAATTTCTACAAGCTCAACTTTAAATGACGAAATACATTCAAGCGCGCTTTCCGTTTTCAACCCTTCAGCTTCGAATTTGGTTGAAACTTCTCTGATAATTTCATCGACCCAAGCAAGCATAACAAGCCCCAAAAACTCAGCTAAAATTAGTTCACTACAGAGCCAGCTGTCTAGCAGTACAAAAAATCCATACGATACGGCGAACAAGAATACTGAGACCAGTGGCAGATCCACAGTTGTTTCGAATTTCCTATACACATCTTCCGCGGCGAAACCAGACAATGAAAAGTTTTCCGCTACTCCTACAGAGATAACTACAATTTCAAGTAGCTCGCACGCATATTCTTTATCTATTCCAAGTTCTCATAATTCTGTGACTGGACTATCACATAACTTTGTCGATTCGTCAAAAAGTGCAACCTCATTTGGCTACTCATCCTCATCAATATCTTCAATAAAACTTTCAAAAGAAACAATACCTGCAAGTAAATCTGTTTCAAACACACAAGAAAGAATCACAAGCTTTACATCAACATTACGAGCAAATAGTCAGTCTGAAAAATCCGAAGGGAGGAATTCTGTAGGTTCTTTACAAAGTTCACATATTTCATCTAACCCATCGCTTTCCACAAATACAAAGGTTGATTCGAAAAGTTTATCCAGGAAAGTATCGAAAACCATGGGCGAAAATGGCGAGGAAACCGGCTTAACCACAACAAAGACGCAATACAAAAGTTCTTCTGAAACCAGTGGGTCATATTCTCGGTCTTTTACAAAAATCTCAATTGGACCTGCTACGACTGCAGTTCAAACTCAGGCAAGCACTAATTCAGTATTCACAGCCCCTGCCTTGTCTACCTATCCTACTACTCCGTACCCCTCTCCAAATAGTTACGCATGGTTACCTACCGCTATTATAGTGGAATCATCCGAAACGGGCCCCACTACCGCATCATTCAATCCGTCAATCACTGGTTCACTTCCCAATGCAATTGAACCGGCCGTCGCTGTATCGGAACCCATTAACCACACTTTAATTACCATCGGATTCACGGCCGCTTTGAATTATGTATTTTTGGTTCAAAATCCATTATCTTCGGCTCAAATCTTCAACTTTTTACCTCTCGTTTTGAAGTATCCCTTTTCAAACACCTCATCAGAACTGGACAATAGTATTGGGGAATTATCCACTTTTATTCTTTCATACCGGTCTGGGAGCAGCACAACTACCCTTTCCCCAAAATCCATATCATCATTATCAGTTGTCAAGAAAAAAAAAAACCAGCAGAAAAAAAATGCCACGAAGTCAACCGAGGACTTACATCCTCCACAAGTCGACACATCCTCAATAGCGGTGAAAAAGATTGTTCCCATGGTAGACTCTTCTAAGGCATACATTATATCAGTTGCAGAGGTATATTTTCCAACAGAAGCCGTAACATATCTTCAGCAATTAATCCTTGATGAAAATTCGACTCTTTATAGCAATCCTCAAACCCCACTGCGAAGTTTAGCTGGTCTAATAGATAGTGGGATCCCATTAGGGGGATTGACGTTATATGGCTCTGGAGATGGTGGTTATGTCCCTAGTTTAACCTCATCAAGCGTCTTGGATTCTTCAAAAGGAAATTCCCAAAACATAGATGGAACTTACAAGTATGGAGCTTTGGATGACTTTATCAATTCATTCACAGATTCTGCATCTGCAGGAAAGTATGCTGTAAAAATAATCATCTTTTTGATTGTTTTAACTATTGGCGTACTCTTGTGGTTATTCGTTGCATTTTTTGCTTTCCGTCATAGAAATATATTATTGAAAAGACACCCAAGGAACTGCATAGGGAAAAGCCTCAATAATGAGAGGGAACTTGAAAGTACCGAGCTTTCCCGCTCTTCTTCTGGAAACCAAGTTTATAATGAAAAGCCGCCAGAATCTGAAAATGAAAGTGTTTACTCTGCGGTAGATGATCATTATATTGTGACTGGCGAAAACACAGTCTATAATACTATTCACAGATTACATTATACCATTAATGATGACGGTGATCTATTGTACAGGGACGCAATCCCCCTCGATTTTGATCAAACCAATGGGGATGATGGTTCGGGAATAGACAGTATAGTAAGAGACTGCGTGTATGACAAAAACCAAGATGCTACGGAAGCCTTCTTGAATGATGAGGAGTCCATATCAGGCATTCTAGATGTTGATGAAAATGGTGATATTCGATTATACGACAGTTATTCTGACAATGAAGAGTCAAACAGTTTTCACTTGCCAGACGAAGTTATTGAAAACTATAACAAGAACCATTTGTGCGAAACTAAACTTCATGGACTAGGCACTGAATCATGTACTACAGATGATCCCGATACTGGAAATCAAATTACGAATGAGTTTTCTACAGGGAGTCAGACATGTTTGCCAAGTACCGCTTATACCACACCCCTTCATACAAATTCGATTAAACTTCACACATTACGCTACACAGAATCTTCACTACCAAAGCCAAATCAGACTCTTTTCTCTAATCTTGAAGATTTAGAAATAGAGGATATTGACGACAATGGTAGTGTTTCAGATGTACATATCGAGGAGCTGGATGCTTTAGACGAAGAACTTTATAAGAGAATGTCGAAAGTTATAAAACAACAGAACCATCAAACGACAAAAATATAGCGAAAAATGATTATTGACTGTGCAATAAACGCTGCTGGAAGGGGCGCTTGCAACAAAAGATGATCACAAAAATTGATACCCATTAATACACATAGGCTCACGCCATTACTATTATTATATATATCATCAAGTATTGCATTTGTAATTTTATGAGTCCTTCTTAGTAATACATGAAGGCTTTTTTTTAATATTTTCGGAATCAACGAGAGTACACTATTCTATCCGATGATAACCGAGATAAATGAAGATAGTAACTAACCAATGAAAAAAGAGCGAGAATAAATTAAAGCAATAATATCAAGTTAGTCGTGGGAATATATGATCCACGCATAATAAGGTTACATTAAGCACTGCTTTATCCTCTATGTCTGCTAAGAAAAGGCCTTCGGGAAACGCAGCATTTGAACTTCCAAAACGGAGAAGAACCTACCAAGCTTGCATCAGCTGCAGATCAAGGAAGGTGAAATGTGATCTTGGTCCGGTTGATAACCCACACGACCCACCGTGTGCACGTTGCAAAAGGGAGCTAAAAAAATGTATTTTTAGCTCTAATAAGGGAACTTCGAACGACTTGCCTCCTAATTCGATTAATGCAATAAGTCTGCCATCTCTAGGTAAGAGTAAGCAAGAGATACAAAATGACTCAACGAGCCCAATTTTATCGGATGTACCTTTGTCAAGAAAAGGGACTAGCAGTGAAAAATCATTTAAATCAGAAGGGATGAAGTGGAAGCTTGAACTTTCCTCCATGCAGAACGCCCTAGAGTTTCTGGCCCAAGCTGCTGGCACTGTAGCAAAAGAAGGCGCAAAAGAAATCATAAAAGAGAAGTCCACAACACCGAAACCACTGAAAAGTTCTTTGGATGCGACAAATAAATCTGCTACGGACGAGGGGTTGAAACGACTTTCAAAAAGTGACAGTACTAACACACTTTACGAAAATACAGCAGATATGCTTAACCACACGCTGAATACGAATAGGAAAACATCACAATTAATGGAAGAAATCGGGAAAGTGAGACCTCCACCTACCCGGAAAATTGACGACTTCGATTACATCGGTCCAGATAGCTTGCTTACTAAAGAGGAGGCGATTGAACTCATAGAGGCATTTTTTCTCACGATGCACCCATTCTTTCCCAATATCCCACTTCAATTGCATGATCCGAAAGAATTAGCAGAATATCCAATTTTGTTTTGTGCAATTTTGACTGTTTCTGCTCGCTATCATCCTTTCGATACTTTAGGATTAGACAATGGAGAAGATGGGATGAGACACATTGAAGTTCACGATAAATTATGGGTGTATTGCCAGAAGCTTATATCTCAAACAATTTGGGCAGAGGCTAGTACTAGGTCAATTGGCACCGTGCTTGCTTTCATAATTTTCACGGAATGGAACCCAAGGAGTATCCACTATAAATGGTCTGACTATGCAAATGATCCTGAGTTAAATAATGTCAACGCTAGAGGAAGTAAGAATATTAGTACGAGGAAGGACGAAGAAGGATTGACCGGTGTCGGCGCAATCCGTAGAAGCGACCGAATGTCATGGATGCTGACAGGGTCTGCAGTAAGGCTGGCGCAAGATATGGGATTCATTGAAAACAGCTCAAAAGTATTCATTGTCACTCATATATCTGAGACTACCAGTGCTATGAATATGAATCAAAGATCCTTATTAGCAGAATCATTCAGCGTTTTAAACTTGAATTTAGGAAAAATTGAAAACGATGGAAATGAAAGCAATGAGGATTACCTTGGGAATGAAAAATTTTATCTGAATGAGATTTTGCCTGATGAAGAAAGTAAACTAAGGTGGAAGAGAGTTTTTGAAAACTCAGAAAATGACCACGACAACGAGAAAAATTTTTTGACTGATTGGGAGAGGGAGTTTTTAAACGATGAGTATGTTCTATATTATTCTAATAAAAAAGATGATACTAATCTAGCACAGAATCACATACCACCATTTCCACTAAGATTCTCATTCGCCCAAAGAGCAAAAATAGAGATCATTCGAATCCTATCCATAGCATATGAGACGATTTACTGTGAGAAGAATAAGAGGAAATTGGCAACGACAGATCAGAGACACAACCTCTCTGTCCTAAGTGTTTTTTCTCCCTTGATAGAGGGCTGGCTCAGTAACTACAGAGAGCTTCTTGTACCCCTTTCTGATGTCCCTTTCTCACTAGCAGATAGGAAGAACAAAAAACAAATATTTGATAACATCGATAGAATAAATGGTGAAAGTATTATCACAGATTTCAATTATTGTCAACTTTATATCTTTTCCCTCGCACTGCAAGTGGATGGGAAAACAAGCAGATTGAATATGAATGAAATTGTGACAAGCGCGAGGTATGTGGAATTAGCATACAGATCTGCAAAAGAAATATTGAGTTCTGCAAAGCGAGTTTCAAGGCAAGGAATGCTAAAATACATGCCCGTAAGATGGGTAATACGAATAATTAGATCCATTGCGTTCATAGTAAAATGCTACCTAACACTTACTGGTAGTGAACTGGCAACAAATCCAGATGCCAGAAACATTTTAAAATTAAGTGCAATATCGGTTGACGAAACATTCGATATCATCCGTGACACTGCGGTTACTTTGAAAGAAGCTACACCAGATGAATTACATCTATGTCAAAGATACGCAGCCATATTAATGTACTTATGTACAGAGATGAAACTTCGAAAAAAATCTTACTTAGAACGACCACCCTTATTAAGAGATGGCACCACTCCTCTAGAGAGCAATCGCGAATCCTCACTGGAGGGACAAGACTTAACTAAGAAGCCAATATTCTCTAAACGTATTGGATATAATAAAACCGAGACTACTTTTGAACCCTCGGAAAGGCCTTTGACGGAGGAAATTAATAGCAATTCTCAGAATTCAAATGATACATCTTCTAAAGGTATCGTTGATCCTTTTGTTGAACAAAACAACGATATCACAACAGCGTTACTGAACAATGAACTCTTCCAAGGTCCATCTCTATCTGACGAGGTTACAGATTGGTTCGGTGCTAGTGAAGATATCGGGCTTGAATTTGTAGAACCATGGACAGAACTTATTGAGCAACGATATATGCAATGTGGAGATGGTGATAATAATAATTTCGAAAATTTATACAACTTGTTCGTGAATAGTAATAACATCAATAATGATATTAATAACTCAAGGCCAATAACGCGTAAATAAGTAGATATCAAAGAATTACGTCATCAACCAAGACAACCGCACTATTCGTAAAAATGATTTTAAATACAAAGACAGAATAACAGGGGAAGATGGAGGTATATAATAATGCGAATGCTTCATAATACTATGACTGGTTTTCCATTGGGCATATGAGATGATTTTACGGCTCAATCACTACTTATATATGATTTCTATAACAAAGCAGGCCATTACACATTAGGAACGGCTATCTATTACATAAGAATATGCAGCAAATTCGTTGGATATGTTAAAGTATATTCCACGCATGCTGAGAAGTGGATTGCCAGAAACGTGACGTGAAATACCTACTAGAACAAAAAAAAAAGGAATGCAAACGTTCTAGGAGCCATAGGAATCAAAAAGAAAAAAATTGAATTAATAGAGTTCGTGAGAATCATTGCGAATTGAGATTCTAATTACTGATCTGAGACTTTTGTGTTTTATAATAACAAGGTGCATAAACTACTTGAGTGATAAATTTCCCCTCATATCTAGTAGTGCAAGCTACGCTGATTATTTCATCTCTAATACTGCTTGTCAGTAAATGGTTCAAATTCACGTGGGGTATAATATGATTTATCGCACCTTCATCCCTCTCATGTGATTCTGAATTCTGATTGCTTTGGTTTAGTATTCTGTTCAGATAGGATGAATTCAGGTATATGGGCAAGTCAGGAACTGGGTATCTACTTAGAAAAACCGCCTCTGCTGTTTCTGCATCAATATTACCGCCTTGCTGTAAAGTAGCAAATAAATCATCTTGATTACAGTCAACAACTCTATGTGTAAAGCTGGGAGGTTCTTGGGGATGCACGTCATCAGAATCTCCTTTTACAGAAATCGTAGAGCCGTCACCTATATTAAATAAATTTGGTATTTCGTTCGAATACACCAACCTCTCAGGCTTGACCTCGGCCATCAAATCCAAACTGCTAGCCTTCAGACGTACAAATGAGTCACGCATATTTATTGAACTGGACCTACTTAAGCCTCTATAATCTGAAAACGGTGTACTTGGCCTTTCAACACCCTTAGCAGAATAGTAGGAAGATTTTCGAGAGGAAGAAGGAAATCTTTTAAGTTCCGGTCTCTTGGGCAATTCTTCATCCAGTGTTGGCTCTACTTGCGAGTCGATGTCTGCTTCGTTTCTAAATGGCTCGATCGTATGATAACCGGGCAATACTTCAAACCAGTTGACAAAATTGCCTTCTGAATCCGTAGCTGTAGGAAGAAAATTTGAGTGAGTCAATATACCATTGATGGAGAATTGCAGTCTATAAATTCCTGCAGGCAAAAAAAGATCTGGAACAAACCATTCCTTATGCACATCATCATAAACCATGCGGATCCTAGGATTTAACTGTTTTTCTGAGTCTAAACTTGCATTCTCATCCAAGGTAAGCTCTCTTTGCTCTTTAAGAGCAGAAGCAATATCCGTGCTTACTATAAAGACTTCCGTGGTTGCAGCCACGGTACCATCGTCTTTCCATTTTAGAACAACTAAAGTATTTTCGGTGGAGTTTGTTGATGATATTGAAGACATACTCGACATGGAATTAGAGTGATGCGATATTTCTCTATGCTGCGGTGCAGAGTATTGACTTTCATTGTCGTTAATAATTGGATGTAGTGGATGCAAAGGCTGCAAATTCAAACCGTTTGTTAAGATACTCTTTCTTGATTGTAAAGAATGCAAAGAAGCAAATGAGGATCTTCTCGAATTTGAAGCCGACCTTATTTTTTTACTCTGGGCTTTCTTTGTCTTATTATGGTGCTTATTTAAATCTCTTTCCATCAAGGTCTTATCACCGTACAGTTTCATCATCATTTTTGCAGTAGCAGATATAGGTGCGGTAAAATCGTCGTTGGAGCCTCCCGCGTTTCCCTTGTTACGGGTGTTATTTTCAATATTTCCATTGTTATTAGCGTGGCTTATCCTTTCTGCAGTATACATTGAATTAGAGGAATTCACCCTTGAAAGACGTTGCATATCCTTTTTTAAAGCATTTTGTAAAAGAGACTGGTTCAAAACCATATCTTCACTTTGAAGTACGCCTGCTTCTGCATCTACACTATCACTGTTTCCCTCTTTATCCATTTGAGAGTTCTCAGAAAATGTTTCGTCGTTATTGAGATATTGATATTGGTATGCATGGATAGATGGTTTCTTTGAATAGGGTTGTCTTACAGGAATATCAATGGAATCCGTCTTGGTCAAGGCGGGAAGTGATGCTGAATGCACCGATGAAGACCTCGTTGGAGAAGGGGAAGCAGTAGCTGAACTTTCTAAAAGATTTTTTTTCAAAGCTATGATGCTTGAGCGATGCCTTTCATGGTGTGGTTTGTCGTTTCTTTCATTTTCTGTTGTTTCGTCAACCATGGTGTAATTCAAAGTAGACAGATCATCCAGATCACTTTTAGTTCGTTTGACAGTGGCCATTGATGGACCTGGGCTCAAAAACGACGGAGATTTCACCTGCTCTTCGGGTGCACCCACATCGTGATCATCACTTAAAGTCAAATTGGCCAACGTAGTGTCATTTACGTCTGCGGCAGAGGACAAAGAATAATCCTTTTTGAATAGATGGGACGGGCCCTTATCGATAGTAGTATCACTGCTCATGCGCCCATCACAATCTGTCGATGGATCGTGAGATGCAAGTAATTGCATTCTAGGGGGAATGGCACCATTATGTTCGCTAGTATGACTGGCGCGTCTCTTATGAGTACTCTTCCTATTGTTAAACAGTTGAGAGGTTATGCTTCCCTGACGATCTTTATTGAATGCATCATGAAAATGATGTCCATGCTCCTTTTTGGTTGAATGCGATGGATCCTGAGTAGAAGGACTGTTTCCCATGGCGGCTGCAACAACTATATAATATGACAGTTCAACTTTCCAAGATGTCAGTCCACACGCAAAAAAAGAAGTGCAAATGAAAGAAACACTAGGTAAGACACCTTGTTTATGTAGGTATCCACTTGTATCCGATATATCTACCATTGTTAATTGTCAATAGTATTCCATCAGAGACAATGGTAAAAAGACAAAAAAGGTATAATCATCGTACAAAGCGATCAATATTACATGCTCTCATCCAACATTATGTATACTCCAGATATGTTTATATGCTACAGGAGCTGTCTAACCAGAGCACTCTGTAAGTCGCGATCTTTGACTACTATTTTGCAGTCATCTGTACATTTTGCCTTGATTATTAATTCGCTGCATAAATCATCTATGTCCAACGATGAATATTTTGGTAGGGAGGAGATCTCTTCGAGAATGTGGTAGCAAGACGCTTTTCCATTCGATATGGCGCTGCTAATGTGTTCAATTGCTTCAGATTGGGTTCGAATTGTTTTAGTATGAGAAGCAGCCACCGGAAGCACCGAAGCTAGAGATTTCTGATTCAATAGGTGGCTTGTTATTAAGTCGCATTTGATCTCCTTATTTGAACATGATTTGGTCCCGATACACTTGCGGTTGCAAATATTATTACACTGGCTCCCTACAGCAAGGGGAAGCACGCTGGGGAATAAAGTATCATCTTCTGTCTCGTATGGAAGATACTTTTGGTCAATTTCACATTGACATGCTGACGTATCTATTTTTTCAGCGGTCAGGCGTTCAGAGTGCTGAGGAAAGTAGTTATGAATGTCGTAATCTAAAGCTTCTAGACCAGTCTGTCTATCATTGGAGACAAGATCGAGACTGAAATCTGGCATTTCACTACCATTAATACTTTCGTCACCGATGGTAACGGCACCTGTTCGATTTCCGGGGGGAGAATCCCACGAATTGGTTAAACTGGGAGCGTTCCATGAGCCTATGTTCCACATAACTTTCTCATTCTCTTGAGTGTGCGGCTGTACTTCTATACTTGTGTTCACAGTCATGTTTTCATCTGAATTAGGCGATGGCAATTCCCTTGCAGCCTTGCTAACTGCTGTACTTGTTCCTTTTTCGTTTTCCCTTTTCTGTTGTTCTTGCAGATCATCGAGGAAGGCTAATATTCTTTCATCATCAGAATTCTTAGCTCTATATTTTGTAATTTCCGACAGTAAACTTTTTAAAGAACATAGTAAAAAGTCCGTGGTAGTCTTATTCTGCGCATCTTTCTGTTCTAGTAACTCTACCCTCTCTTGCAAACTCTTCATTTTGGCTTCTTTCCTATCTCGGAACGCTCGTTGAGCTGCCCTATTCTGGGCAGTCCTCCTACTCTTAGCTTCAGAGTCAATCCTTTTTCTGCCTGGTCTGCCCACCTTCCTCTTAGGTGTTCCATCTTTATTTAGCAACATTTGCTTCTTCATGTCACCTGCTAAATATATTTGCTGACCTTTCCGAAGGATATTGCCCATTTATCTTAACTGGTCGTTCCATTGCTTATATGTCGTCCTTAAAAGTAACACCCCATTCGTATGAAAGTATAATAGTAATTGATTATCGATTAACTATTGAAGAAACACTATTTATGCTGTTTTGAAAACTAAAAACGCCAGTGGACCGATATAGAAATAAACAAAATGGCCCTTTTCGTGTGTCACGTAGCTCCCAAAGTTCTTTCCGACAATCACATGCCAGGTATTGCCGTATTTGACATCCAATTGCTTCTTTACCGTCCCAGCAATGTCTCTTTCCAACTGGTACTTGTCCAGAGCATCTTTACTGATGGTTAAAATATCCTCTTTCAGCTTGTCGGTCTAAGTTTTCTCCTTGTTAGTAAATATATATATTCAAATGTACACACACAAAACATGTATATCATGGCACAATTACATACTATGTCAGACGCCTTAACAATAGCTGCAATTCATGGAAGAAAACCTCACTCTTCCTCGAGTTAGTAAAGAAAAATTGTATTGAAAGTCACAAAATTGTGACTGAGATTAACTGACATACGCGTACTCTTATTTTCATCGCTCATTTTGGTTTTAATTTGCTCTTCTTTATGTCGTTTCCCAGTTTCACTTTTTACCCTGGCAGTAGTTTTGGAGGCTTTCCTTTTCTGCAGTTTCGCTAGTTTGTAATCTCCATTTAAAGGGAAAAGAGAACCAGGCAACAAGATAAAGAGATAAGGGATAGAGACATAAATAGACATCTATACACGTAGTGAGTAACAACGGATACTACTACACATACAGAAAAAATGGACTACAACATATTTGAGGCGGTACATGAACAACAAAGCAGCACATCTGACATGGATCTCTCAGAAGAAGATAATAATCCATTCGTCGGCACTCATCACCTATATGCTTCTGGAATTGGGACTACTATCGGCGAAGCTCGCCCAGAGAACGAAAATTCGCCCCCTTCTTCATCGTCTTTGCCATCTAGCCCGGCACATTCCTCTTCTGCTGGCTCTTCCAGAGCATCTACGTCATCTTCAACCTCTTCTCATGCCGTAGTGGAAGCAGATGCGGAAACTGAACCTTTTGTTTCCTTGTCGATGTCTACTACTGCTACTATTAGCAAATTTACTCCCCACGATATGAATGGGACACAGCAGATCCAAATCATTGATGCCGGCGATTTCAAAGATCCATGGGGGAAACACGCTATCGGTTACGTAATTCTATATGAAAACAACAAGATTATCAGAAGGTACTCTGAATTTCATTCTTTGAGGCAATCTCTAACTAGACTCCTTCCTACGATAATTATTCCACCCATTCCATCCAAGCATTCTCTTCTCAAATACATATGGAGTCCCATAAACGCAGCAAATGATTCCAAAATTATCTCCACCAGGAAGAAAATGCTCAATTCATTCTTGTCTAACTGTCTGAACATTCAAGAAATAAGCAACGATATTGTTTTTCAAAAATTTCTAAACCCTGAATTTAATTGGAAAGATGTTTTAAGTTCGTCGCCGATAATCATACTACCTTTGAATAACCTTTTAGCTCCACCTTTAAGCCCAACAAAACCAAGCCCCCTTCATTCTATTTTACCTATTCCATCCAACTCGTCTCTGAGAAATTATAATTCGATTTGGCAACAACACATCACAGTAAAAAGTCATAATGAAATTTCCAACCTCCCAACAGAAATTTTACAAAACGAATCTCAATTTACACATATTGAAAATTTATTCCAAAATTATAAGCGAATAATCACCCATTTATTAAAAAACATAAGATCAAATAAATCTCATTTCCACTCCTTGTCCACGTATTTTGCTGAATTAGGCGCATATTATAATGCTTTTAGTTTGGAAAATGACATAACCATGCCCAACAGCCTTCGCGAATCTGAAAACAATTCAAACAACCCAATGATGGAAATTATTAGTCATATTGAAAAGACAGGCCATTCATTCGATGTTATATACATTTCTTCCGAGATCTTAATAGAAAAGTACACCTCTATTCTTGAGGACCCCATTAATGAGTTATTGCAGTTCTTAAATGAGTCATTCAAAGTTCTAAATTTCAAGAAATTAAAGTTTTTGCAATTTAAAATATTAGAGAGGCTAATTATCGAAAAAGAAACGAAACTTTCGAGTCTCACTGAGATTGAAAACCAACTGCAGAAGATTAATGAAAGTTTAACGCGGTCGACTATATTGACAGATGAAAATTACAAAGATACAAAGGCTGCTGACCTGACATTTGTTAAAAAGGACGTAAGATCGCTATCGAAGTCAAGTTCAAATTCAAGCTCCAGTGGACACCAAAACGAAATTCATATAGGCGCAAGTAAACTAAACTATGAAACGTCTACGCCAACAATGAATCTCAATAAATTAGAAATCAAACAATTGACTGAACAAGAAAGATCTAAACAGATCAAACAGTTGAACCAAGATTTATCCAAATTGAAAGATTGTCTATCAATCTGTATATCAGACATGCTAGAAATTAACAATTCGTCATACAACAGCTTAATGCATACATATAACCATATTAATTTGACCATTGGAAAGATCTTGAAACTTTTCGCAGCTAGCTTCAAAGCATGGATCAAAGAATGTCTGAAGAATTGGAAACTGGCAAAGTTACAAATCGACGAGGCCCTATAAAAAGCATTACCGTCACGCATCGTGTTGCAAATAGCATATACATATATATATATATATATACATATAACGTATACGTTAGAAAAATTTGAATACACACATTCATTTATCCTATTATTATCATTTTCATTCTTACCCGCTCCCCGCTTTCATCCGGTGGCAAAAGTAAGAACAAATAAAAGCTAGACCTAGATTGAAGAAACTATTAAGTACCAAAAAGCAAACAGTGGGCACACGCGAGGAAACCACATTATATTTCGCAAGATGTTTAATAATCATGAAATTGACACCATATTAAGCACTCTCCGCATGGAGGCAGATCCCTCTTTGCATCCTTTATTCGAACAATTTGAGAAATTTTATGAAGAGAAATTGTGGTTCCAATTGTCCGAATCCTTGACTAAATTTTTTGATGATGCTAAATCTACACCATTGAGGCTCAGATTATATGATAACTTCGTTTCTAAATTTTATGATAAAATCAACCAATTGTCAGTAGTAAAGTATCTACTTGCCTCTTTGAAGGATTCTAAGGATTTCGATGAGTCTTTAAAATATTTGGATGATTTGAAGGCTCAATTTCAAGAATTGGACTCTAAAAAACAAAGAAATAATGGATCAAAAGACCATGGTGATGGTATTTTGTTGATAGATAGCGAAATTGCTAGAACTTACCTGTTAAAGAACGACCTCGTTAAGGCAAGAGATTTATTAGATGATTTGGAAAAGACATTGGATAAAAAGGATTCCATTCCATTAAGGATAACAAACAGCTTCTATTCTACAAATTCCCAGTATTTTAAATTTAAAAATGATTTCAATTCTTTCTACTACACAAGTCTATTATACCTTTCTACCTTAGAACCATCTACAAGCATTACTTTAGCCGAACGTCAACAATTGGCCTATGATTTGAGTATCTCAGCATTGTTAGGTGACAAAATCTATAATTTTGGCGAACTATTACACCATCCAATAATGGAAACTATAGTCAACGATTCCAATTACGATTGGCTTTTCCAATTATTAAATGCTCTAACCGTTGGTGATTTTGATAAATTCGACTCATTGATAAAAGTTCAAATATCAAAGATTCCTATATTGGCTCAACATGAATCATTTTTACGACAAAAAATTTGCCTAATGACATTAATTGAAACAGTTTTTGTCAAAAATATTAGGATGCTTTCATTTGAAGATATTTCAAAGGCTACACACCTACCAAAGGATAATGTCGAACACCTGGTCATGAGAGCCATAAGTTTGGGTCTATTAAAGGGTTCTATTGACCAAGTAAATGAACTCGTTACCATCTCCTGGGTCCAACCAAGAATCATAAGTGGTGACCAAATTACAAAGATGAAGGACAGACTGGTTGAATGGAACGATCAAGTAGAAAAACTGGGCAAAAAAATGGAAGCTCGTGGCCAATCCATCTGGGTTTAGGCCATTGGCAGTTATATATAAAACACACACGCACACATATATATAAATGCAGAAATAAAATCAACTATCAACAAATATTGTCAAAAATATACTTCGCAACTTTACCATTCTTATAAACATCATTATGCAAACCCAAATCGTCCAAATACAACTTGAAACTTAACTGATAATCCTGAAGACAAGAAATTAAACAATTAGTTTGTCTTAACGTTAATAACTCGTCGCTATAAGAATGCACTAGGTGCATATCAATACTGAAGCGAGAAAGGGCTTTCTTCACGTAAGGCATTACTCTCGAGGGCTCTTCCTCGTACATTTGAATACCATCAGGGAAGGCAAGTCTTGTAAAACAATCATACTCTGGGTATTCTACCAACAGTTCCTTTAATGAGTATATACCATCCAATAGAAATACTCTCTTCACGATCTGCAAAAGTCCCAACATTTGCAATTGCGCTTCACTCATTTTTTCTTGAGGATCTTTGAGTGCAGCTAATATCTGCCAAATAAAGGTAGCTCCAACGGAATGTCCCACCATATTAATGTTCGTTAATCCCTTTTCTTTAACAAGCCTTGTTATATTTGACACAGCATCATATAAGTTTCTTGGATTTGTGATCTCTGGTGATAACCTGTATTCTATAGAGTATTGACAAACCGTTGACTCAGTATCCATTGATTTGATGGTATTGGCTAATTGATTAAAATCATTGGGCGTATTCTCAGGATCGTTCCATGCACCTCCATGAATGTATATGACAGCCTCTCTAGTGTTTTGTGAGATTTCTTGGAATGTCAATGTCTTGTTGAATAGTGTTATATCTGGTGAAATGGCTCTTACGGTATTTGACATATTCACGACAGCCTCTGAGCTTTTCCTTGCTTTGATTTTTTAGCTTGAATGGATTGCAACTTGTTGTAATCTTACAATCGTTAAAAATTTTACCATGCCGTGCGTGCTTTATAGAATATTGAACAATATTCTTTTAGGTATAGATTGATTAGTTTACATACTTTCTTTCTTAATATCTACAATTTTTATATGAGAAGAGTAACATTAGAAAACAAGTGCAGAGCATATTCTGTGCATCTATTCCTTAACCTTAGGTTTGGACCATTCAACACGTAAAATTAAATTCATATAACCCCTACCATCCAAGAAACGTAAAGCTTGTTCGGCAACTTCTTCGCTCGAAAAGGTAACAAAGGCGAGACCTCTTGATTTACCTGTTTCTTTGTTTCTAACGACAGAAACTCTTGGAATGGGTGCGAATGGGAACAATAACTCTTCTCTCAAACTATTTTCATCGGCATTTTCATTAACTTGCATAATCTTCAAAGTACACATATCATCACGTTCTCTAGAGTCTCTGTAAGCATCGGATGAAGGATCTCTTGCACCAGCACGACGAGAAGGTGGAACATACTGCCCTGGGATGGAACCAGCTCCGCCAACTTGGCCTGCCTTCTCTTCACTGGCGGCCTCGACACCGCCTTCATTAGTGGCTGGGTCTTCTAATGCTGAAAGTTCACTTAAAATTGTCTTGAATGGACAGTTCATGGTCATATGGTCGTTACCACATAATCTACATTGTAGACCGGTCTTTGTGAGACTTGCCTTTTCTTTTTGTATTCTTTCTTCTTCAGCTTGTTTCCAGTTCCTACTCAATCTTAATTCTACTTCTTCACCCAATCTTGCTGTAACAGCACTTGGACCTGCTGGAGACCCTTTTTCAGAGCCATATTTATGCCAGTTTTTTCTTTCTGCAACAGATTTATGGACTTTTTCCAATACTTTAACCTCTTTTACTTTCTGAGTAATCTTATACTTGACACCGTCTTCAATCTTGTATGTAATGATAGATCTAGATCCATCTGCATTCTCTATGATCTCCTCTGGTGCAACTTCACTCATTATTCCTGGTGGTCTTTGGTCTTTTGATCCTTTCAATACAGCGAGTAACTAGGGCTTCTCTTCCCTCTCTTTTGCCATCGTGATAATTTTTCACTTTCCACACTCAGTGAAAGAAAAAAATTTTAACTTCGTTACAAGCGATGAGTATAGATCGGCAAGAAACTTTGAAGCAGTATATTTACAGGATTAAATTATATATCTACAGTTCCTTCACCTCCCAATTTGGTGAAACAGTCTTCCCCTCGATTCCAGGTCCAATGACCGTACTCACCCCTTCTTTGTTTAGTAGATATTTTTCGGCGACTCTATGAACGTCCAGGAGAGATACGTCTAAGAGTTGTTCCCTTCTTGCTTGTTTCATATCGTCTGTAACACCGCTCATGAAATACGTCACGCCTTCTCCTTTGGGACTTTTAGGTGCGTCTACTTGTTGAAATATTGTCAATTTAGCTTCATCAAGGTCTGTGACGCCCCACTTGGCATCGTTCAGTATATAACGCCCGCTATTCTTGAAGGTTTCTAAACTCTTCAAAGGCTGAGGATCCCTATAGGAATAGAAACTGAAAATACCCGCTAAGGCGCTATAAGAAGCACCACCACCATAAGCACCACCCTTTTCTCTGACTTCTCTGTGCAAATGTTTGAATGTTAGCATATTTGACATAACTTGAAGTGCAGAGCCATCCTTATGTGTATACGGCACACCCAATAAAGCTTGGGATGTGTAATGGACCTGGAAAGGAAATTTTATCAAAGTATGTTTACATTTGGATCCAATAAGAGGATAATCTGAAGTCTTTGGTCCATTGGGCAAGCAGCTGCCATGAGGTAATCTCTCCATGAATTTTGAAATTTGGCTTTCTACTGTTTTCGCTTGAACATCAGAGTCTGAGGTGATAAAAAAATTCATGTTATTGGTATCAACAATGTACTTTTGCAATTCAGTTAGCTTGTCGACAACTTCTCTTTGGAAAGTTTCTTCATTGTCTAACAAGCTGTGCAATCTATTTATAAATTGTAGTTGCTCAATACCATTGAGGGTCTCATTTATAGCTCCACTTGATCTATAATGTGCGGCAGAATAGCCCCTTGCAAATGCATGACCGGCATCTGCTACAGAAGATGTGTTTGAAGATGCTAATAAGCGGATAAGAACTTTCAATTTATCGCTGTTTTTATGGAAATCAGTTTCTAGTAAGATCTTAGACCAGAATTCAAAAATGTGGTCGGTCTTCGAATTTAAAGACCATCCGTCAAACCCGAAAATCAGGCGAGGCTCTGTGGTGTTAGGGTCAGATGTAACCTCTACATGTGTTGATATACCACCCGTATGTAATTTTATCTGATCTTCTATTTCACTGAAGGATTCTGTTGTTGTCCCTAGGTTAGTTAACGATTCAGCAAATAAAGGTAAGTATGGGAAGAGTTCAAAGGGTATTATGTCATTTAGTAAACGTTTACCTCTGACATATGTGATACCATTGGTATCAGTAATCCTAGACATTGTATTATTCTTCTGTTCGATTGAATATTTATCACCAGCTCTTGGGATGTCTTTTATTTGTAAGGTAGGTAAACAGGATAAATCTTCTTTTTCATTTTGTTTCTCCTGTAACAGTATACCACGTTTAAAGATGTTTTTCTTGTCTTGTTCATCCAAGGCAGTAATTTTTTCTCTCAGTCTTGTTTGTTCTTCATCATCCAAAGATTTAGAGAACTCTTCAGATCCCTGAATGGAAAACGTGAAACAAGGTTTATGAACGATATATTTACGGATTAAATCTTGGAATAAAGTATCACCTTTCGTTTCTAAGTCACCTCTAAATCTTTGCAAAACGTCCTCAAACAACAAGCTCTCAAAAGGATCGATTTTGTTTGTCCAACCAGGTAGTATAGAATAGAGTAATTGAAGTCCAAAGTCAGCCTTTTGATCCTTCTTAGATAATTCCAATTGTTCAATTATGGCATCGATACGCTTGCGGTCAAAAGGATGTTCTGTTTCCAACAGGTTTTGAAAAATATTATTTACAGTGTCTTTAAATATTTCAATATCACTCACGCCCTGTATACCAACAGTTAGCAAATTTACTGCTGTAGTTGGTTCAACACCTGAATTTACGGAGAACTCCAAACCAATTCCTGATTCTATTAATTTTTGATACATTACAGAAGAATGGCCATCCATTAATAAATTCCCCAGTACTTTTAACAAAAAGGTATCATATGTGTCCTGTGGCGCTCCACAAATCCACGTCATTGAGGCTTTTGTCTGCTTCTCCGGTGGAAGCATAGTATCTATTTGACCCAGTAACTTGACATCTATGTCTTTTTTTAAATCAATAGGCATTAACAACTTATCCTTTCGAGCTCTCTTCCCGTAACCACTGAACTGCTCATTTAATTGCTTTAACGTATCCACCAATGGCAAGTTACCGTACGTGAAAGTTTTTGCATTGGAGGGATGGTAATTTTTGTGATGGAAATCCAAGAGATCGCCGTATCTCAAGTCTGTAATTTTCATAGGATCTCCGCCGGAGTTATTCAGGGAAGGATAAATAGACTGTTGAAATTTACTCCAGAAATAGTAATTGGCATTTGATATTTGACCTTTCATTTCGTTATAGACAACACCTTTGAAAACAATGTTACTCTCCGGGTCTGTGATGTTTTTATGCTCCAACCTCCAACCCTCCTGATCAAAATCTTCTTGTTTAAGTAGCGGATTCAAGGTGGAGTCTAAATAAACACCTCTTAAATTAGCGAAATCTTGAGGGTTCGTAGTGGAAAAGGGAAAAAATGTATAATCTGGACCTGTCATAGCGTTCATGAAATTAGCTAGAGATTTATTTAGCATTTTGAAAAAAGGGTCCCTAACTGGATATTTAACAGACCCACACAACGTTGTATGCTCTAGAATATGAGGGACCCCAGTGGAATCTGGAGGGTTGGTTTTAAAAGCAATGCTGAACACATTATTCTTGTCGTCTCTATCAATATGCAAATGCTCGGCTCCTGTCTGGGAGTGCACCAAATCTACCGCAGTGAGTCTCAGCTCCGGAACCGGTAGAATTCTTCTCACTTCATAACCATGGAATATACCTCCAACTGGATATTTTCTAACGGCCTGTGCTTGGGCATACGAGGACGCAAATCGCTGAAACCGCAACATATATACCGCAGTATATTTTATAGTAACTTTATTCTTTTGAGTAGCCTTCTAATTGGTGGCTTATTGATTACAATTGCTTGTTATCATATCTGTCAATGCTTGTTCAACAATTCAATGATTTACTACTACCTTTATCATAGAGCCCCTCCGTATATTTATCACTGTAAACGAAGGGCAAAATTTTTTACATTCTTTTTTTTCGCCACCCAAAGGGATTTAAAAAGGACATGAGAAAAATAATTTCCTCTCTTCTAAATATATATACTTTTGAAGGAATCAAAATTAAGCAATTACGCTAAAACCATAAGGATAATGTCTGAAGCTCAAGAAACTCACGTAGAGCAACTACCAGAATCTGTTGTCGATGCCCCAGTCGAAGAACAGCACCAAGAACCACCACAGGCTCCAGATGCTCCACAAGAACCACAAGTTCCACAGGAATCTGCTCCACAGGAATCTGCTCCACAAGAACCACCAGCTCCACAAGAACAAAATGACGTTCCTCCACCATCTAATGCTCCAATTTATGAAGGCGAAGAATCCCACAGTGTCCAAGACTACCAAGAGGCCCACCAGCACCACCAACCACCTGAACCCCAACCATATTATCCTCCTCCTCCTCCAGGTGAACACATGCACGGTCGCCCACCAATGCACCACCGTCAAGAAGGAGAACTCTCGAACACCAGATTGTTTGTTAGACCTTTCCCATTGGACGTTCAAGAATCCGAGTTGAATGAAATCTTTGGTCCATTTGGACCAATGAAGGAAGTCAAGATCTTGAACGGCTTCGCGTTTGTTGAATTTGAAGAAGCAGAATCCGCTGCCAAAGCCATTGAAGAAGTTCACGGTAAGAGTTTTGCTAACCAACCTTTGGAAGTTGTTTACTCTAAATTGCCTGCCAAGAGATACCGTATCACCATGAAAAACTTACCAGAAGGTTGTTCATGGCAAGATCTTAAAGATTTAGCCAGGGAAAATAGTTTAGAAACTACTTTTTCTAGCGTCAATACCAGAGATTTTGATGGTACCGGTGCTCTAGAATTCCCTAGTGAAGAAATCTTGGTCGAAGCTTTGGAGAGATTAAACAATATTGAATTCAGAGGTTCTGTCATTACTGTTGAAAGAGATGACAATCCTCCACCAATCAGAAGATCAAATAGAGGTGGCTTCAGAGGTCGCGGCGGCTTCAGAGGCGGCTTCAGAGGTGGCTTCAGAGGCGGTTTCTCCAGAGGCGGCTTCGGTGGCCCCAGAGGTGGATTTGGTGGTCCAAGAGGTGGTTACGGTGGCTATTCCAGAGGTGGCTACGGTGGCTACTCCAGAGGCGGATATGGTGGCTCCAGAGGTGGTTACGATAGTCCTAGAGGTGGTTACGATAGTCCAAGAGGTGGTTATTCCAGAGGTGGCTATGGTGGTCCAAGAAATGATTACGGTCCTCCAAGAGGTAGCTACGGTGGTTCAAGAGGTGGTTATGATGGTCCAAGAGGCGATTATGGTCCTCCAAGAGATGCATACAGAACCAGAGATGCTCCACGTGAAAGATCACCAACCAGGTAAGCCATTTATATAGTTGAGAAAAAAAAAGGAGAAATTAACAAAAGATATGAATTGTTTTAAAACTTAAATATGAGACTGAGAACAAATGAAAAAGGAAAACATCGTATTAAATGTTGAAAAAGTTTTTTTTTTTGAAGAACTTCCTCCCCATTCCCTCCCCTCCCTTTTATTAAGTATAGTTTTTGTTTATTAATAAGTTTAGTGTTTAGAAGATCCCAAAGTATATGATTGAAAACAGAATTGTTTATTGCGAGTCCCGACTTCACTCCAGTAGATAGAATAATCCCATGATAACATTTAACATCCTTTTTACAACGGAATTTCATTTCCAAATTGATGAGTCGTTAAAACTTCTGTATTGGATTTTAATTAGACCTTCTTTCGTGTAATACTACTACTACTACCTCTAGATTCTTATGTGTCTTTCAATTTTTTTTATTTCCCTGCACCAAACTATCTTTTATTGAATGGAATGTGCTGCAAAATTAACAAAAATAAGTTTTACTTAAAGTTTCTAACGAGAATCTCCTCTTCAACATACGGGCAGGATAATATAATTGACTATACTGATAATGAACCCCGTTTTTTGTTATCTTGTGAGATAACTCAGTGGAAACTTGATCTAGCAGTAGACCAGTTTCCCCTCCCCCAATTAATACTAGAAAGTTGAGAAACTACAGAAATCTTGTAATTTAACCATTTTTTTGTCCCAAGCCGATCTATTTTGGATATCTTATTGTCATTTTTCAAGTGAAAAAAGGTCTCCCTTTCTATACGAGAGTTCTCATATGGAATGAGAGAATAAGCGGTAAGATATCGAACATTCACAAGAAATAAAGTACCAGTTAAGAGGTGCAATTGAATATATACAATATCCTATCATCTTAGTCCTTTGAGTATGCAAAAAGCTACAAATATAGTTGTTAGTTTGGGTCAGGCTAATTTCAAAGAATTTGAACTCCTATAAAGTTAAGTTGAAGAAACTAATAAGTACTATTATGGCCTGTTAAATCTGTGTTACGTATTAAATGATGTGTAATCCAGAAGTTATAAATAATGAAAGATGTCCTTACGTGGAGCTTAATAACAGAGATACAAAGTTTAAAAGGGAACTCGTGTACTAATTGAAGTGTGTACGTGTGCATTAATATTAATAAGGGATAAATAACGATAAAAGAGCCGCTCTTTGATAAGGATTACACGCCAGAATAATGTCCAATGCAAATCTAAGAAAATGGGTTGGTTTTTGCTTTGTTGCCATTTATCTCTTTTTAGGTGTTCCACTGTGGTACAAGCTAACTACAGTTTATAGAGCATCACTACCAATAAATTACATTGAGTCACTTCAAAATAACAAATTCCAAGATATTCATCTCGTAATACCGGTGTATGTTAAGTCAGATACTTACAGATTTCCTGACGTTCATGACGCTATCCAAGTACAAGTTAACCATTTATTGAATTCTCAGGAGCAACAGGTCCCTTGGTCTTTACAAGTTCTTCCATATAATGAGACTATTGAGCAGATGGAAAGTGAAGGCAACCAGTTTCATGTCGTTACTTTGAAGTTAGACGAATTTATTGGTTACTCATCAGCTTACGACACCAAAGAAACACTAGTATATTACGACGATGCTGCCGTTTTAAGTAATGATCTACCGTTTTTTGTTGCTCAAACATTGGTAGAGCACACTTTCCAATTGGAATGGACGCATTTGAATAAAACGTGTGAAGGCGTTTCTACAAACAACGATGTCGCAATATCTTATGATCCAAACATTCATTTAAGTGTAACTTTATTGTCAGGTGATGGGAATCCTGTTGCATGGGAAATTGAGCCTACATTAACTGACTACTTTTCACCTTTTAGGAAGTTCTTATCACCACTGGTAAATTTTACAGTAGATTCATCCATTGTTTATCATAATGATTTGAATTTGCATTCATTAAATGGATCATGTACAAGCGTTACGTGGTTTGATCTCTCTCATACTATTGATCTTTCTGAACTTTCTTCAATGGCCTATTACCCAGAAGATTCTGCACTGAATTTAGCCATAGTCTTTCCTAGTGCTTCTTCAAGTCCCGATGGTCTGGCGTTCATTAATGGCACTCGGATTTCAGACGAAATAACCACATTAGATTGGAATAGTTATCTAGTTCCTCAATGGGGGGTTATAATAATAAATAAAATGCCGTTGAAGCCAAATTCAGTCATTAGCGAAGATTATTTAGAACCTATGATGTACCGTTTTGCGACAGATATTTTTCAACTATTGGGATTAACGGAGGGCTCGCAAGATTTGTTATCACCTTATATTACCATAGATTCATTCAAAAGGTTGACAATTTTACAGAATCTAGATAAAGCTACGGAAACATTATGGTCGTTAGTGAAATTAACTCAACAATTTCAGGGCATGTCTATCCCACGCGAAGTATCGGATAATGTTATCGAAGCTTTAGACTTAAGGCTACAGATTATTGATTTATTAAATGATCCTGGAAAGGGTGGAGATATCGTCTGGAACAATGCCCTGCATCTAAGTAATGAATTGGTTAAACTATGCGAAAAGGCATTTTTCAATGGAGAAATGGTTCAACAAAATTTCTTCCCACAAGAGCACATGATAGCTGTGTATTTACCTTTATTAGGCCCAATATCGGCAGTCATGTTCTTTGGTTTCTACAACGTGATGAAGGAAAAGAATCAAAAGAGTAAAAAGAATGGAACCGAGAGAGAAGTTGCTAAAGAAAAATTAGAGTTGAAAGAGGCTCAAAAATTACATGCTATTGATGGTGAAGATGAATTATGAGTTGATAACTAAACTACAATTACCAATATTTTGAATGCATGTAGTGTAAGTACAGGTATATCTATATATTATGTATATGTAAGAGTACCATATAAACGGTAAGCATATTAAGATCAAATTAGTTGGGGCTGTAAATAAAAATCACCACTGAGCCTTCATAAGGATATAATGAGTTTGCATAACCTTTAATTCCTCTAATTCGTCCAAGAACTGTAATGATCTGAGCCTTTTTCTTTCAGATTCGGGAATCTGTGCATTGAAAATTTCCCACATGTCATTGACAATAACGTTGGGAGCCGCAGACCATCTCGAAGCGTATTTCTCTTTAGAATTATACGTCATCAACGTGGGCATTTCCAAATTCCTTGATTCTTTCAAGTTGGACTGCATAATGGCGCCAAATCGGTCATTCGGTTGAGAACCACCAATTGGATCGTAGGATATCCATAGTCCATGTGAAAACTTCGACATGATTGTATTTATTAGTAATTGAGACTCATTATTATGCATGTAGCACAAAAGACACTCAGATATTACGATAGTGGGTATTTCGCGCTTAGTGCATACGTCTAACAAACGGGTTGTTTCAGTGATATCGTTCAAATCACAAGCAGCAAGTTTATATCTTTCTTGATCAATCAAAAAGGGTGATTTTGCTGTATCTTCCTTTGACAAACCGAGGGAGGTACGCAAAATCTCACTTTCACGCAAAATACTATTCTTCAATTCTACTGATTCGTTGTAGTCAATGTCCACATAAGCTAAATGAGGGAACATTTGTAACAGGGGCAGCATTCGTAAATCGGAACCGCAACCTAAATTTACCACTTGAACCTTCTCATTTGCAACCAAAAATTCCAATATGGCCGCGTCTATCCCCACAGTACGCAAGTATGTCCCATAGTTCATTACCGGGAAGGAAGACCGCATTGCTTTGTCTACTTTTCCAAAAGCTCGCCTACTAAATTTCTTGAGAGTAATCAAGTAGCTGCGATGCCATTCTGTATACTTTTTGGATAGGTCCACCGACAATCTTTGCAGGCCGCTTGAAGGAAGATATCCGACTGATATAGCAGCTAATTTGCACGACAACGCATCATAGTCAGTCTGCTGTATGATTCTCTCCATGGCGACTTGTTTGTACTCTTTATCATCTAGTTTATGCGGAGTCACAAGGACCCTGACCCATCTTCTTTTTCCCCTATCTTTCCAACTCCAGATTTTTCAGCCTTTGAACCCAGGCGCAAGGCGCAATTGCCCAGAACTCAATCCCCTTGCTTGACCATCTGATGAACAGATAAGTACCTCTTATCTGTGCGTTCTGCTCAGAAGTTTCGCTGCAGTTTTCATTGATTGATAACATAGTGTGCTGCTGACGGAATCGCCTTAAAATGCCTGTACGAAGTAAAATATGGCAGCCGCTGCACTAAACCTTGTAGTGCTCGCTCTTACTTTATTGCGATTCCCACAATCCAAAATTTGCAGTCGCCGCTACGATGGTGTCTGACAACTTCTTCCACATACCAATGTACGTCTTGCCTTCACACCTTACTGCTTCTTATGGCATCCCATATTGGATCCCCCACGTCGCCGCGACAGGCCTTGGACGCCAGCCGTTGCGTTGCACTTGCCAAAGTAACTCACTTGCCAGGGTCTCAGCGATGCACAGAAGAAGGCGGTCCCTTCTTGGAAGAGAGAAATTGTTTACATAACTATATAGTATCTCACAGATACAAGCATACGGTAGCCATAATATACTTCGCAAACCGTACCTTTTTGCGTAAGAAATACACATATAGTAGGTTTTGTCGCCTCCTCTTCCCCCTTTGTCTCAGCATAGCATTAACATAGGTGCCTCAGAGTGACAAAGAGAGAAATAGTTAACTAGAATACGGTGCAAATTCAGAGAAAAAATATCAGATTCTATTCTATTTACCCCCCCTATAACTGCAGAATCGTACATTTGATCAGCAAGTACCATGGGTAATTCCGGTTCGAAACAACATACCAAGCACAATAGCAAGAAGGATGACCACGACGGTGACAGGAAAAAGACACTAGATCTCCCACCACTGACAAAATCGGATACTACACATTCGCTGAAATCGTCAAGGTCGCTGAGGTCGCTGCGGTCGAAACGCTCAGAGGCGTCGTTGGCATCTAATGTTCAAGCTCAAACGCAACCCCTCTCCCGCAGATCGTCCACTCTGGGAAACGGCAATCGCAACCATAGGCGATCAAACAACGCCCCAATCACTCCTCCTAATAACCACTACCTAACCTCACATCCCAGTTCGTCAAGAAGACTCTCTTCCTCTTCGAGAAGGTCGAGCATGGGGAATAATAACAATTCAGAATTGCCCCCGTCAATGATCCAGATGGAGCCCAAATCACCCATCTTGAAAAATAGTACAAGCATGCATTCCACTAGCTCTTTCAACTCTTACGAAAATGCGTTGACTGATGATGACGACGATAGGGGGGATGATGGCGGCGAGAGCCCCTCAATGGCCAAAGTTACTCGCATCAACACTAGTTCTTCCGCAGATAGAGGCTACAAGCGTACTCCTTTAAGACGTCATAATTCATTACAACCGGAAAAAGGTGTAACAGGATTTTCCTCGACTTCATCGAAATTACGCAGAAGATCAGACAATACTCTGCCAGCAAGTTATCCTTTAAATGCAGAAGCAGGAGGGAATGGCAGCGACTATTTCTCAAACAGATCAAACTCGCATGCATCATCCAGGAAGTCGTCATTTGGCTCCACTGGGAATACAGCTTATAGCACACCACTGCATTCACCTGCGTTAAGAAAAATGAGCTCGAGGGACAACGACGATAGCGGAGACAACGTCAACGGTAGAGGCACCTCACCTATCCCTAATCTAAACATAGACAAGCCTTCGCCGTCAGCGTCGTCAGCGTCAAAAAGAGAATATTTAAGTGCATATCCAACACTAGCTCACAGAGATTCATCATCTTCACTTAGTCCGCGGGGCAAAGGACAACGGTCTTCATCGTCTTCCAGTTCCAGTCAAAGAATATATGTTTCCCCACCATCTCCCACAGGTGATTTCGTACACGGGAGTTGTGCAGACGGTGATAATGGATCTAGGACTAATACTATGGTCGAAATGAAAAGGAAAAAACCAGTTCGTCCAGTGGACATAGATGAAATTATCCAGAGATTACTAGATGCCGGCTATGCCGCAAAGAGGACCAAGAATGTTTGCTTAAAGAATTCCGAGATTATTCAAATTTGCCATAAGGCTCGTGAATTATTCCTTGCCCAACCTGCTCTCTTAGAATTATCTCCCTCGGTAAAAATAGTGGGTGATGTTCACGGCCAATATGCAGATCTTTTGAGACTTTTTACCAAATGCGGTTTCCCCCCCATGGCAAATTACTTATTTTTAGGCGATTACGTAGATCGCGGTAAGCAGTCCCTGGAGACCATTTTACTATTACTATGCTATAAGATTAAATATCCTGAAAATTTCTTCCTCTTAAGAGGCAATCATGAATGTGCCAATGTTACAAGAGTCTACGGGTTTTATGATGAATGTAAACGACGTTGTAATATCAAGATTTGGAAAACCTTTGTTGACACGTTCAACACGCTACCGTTAGCAGCCATCGTCACAGGAAAAATATTTTGTGTTCATGGTGGACTATCACCTGTTCTAAATTCCATGGACGAAATTAGGCACGTTAGTAGGCCCACCGATGTACCCGACTTCGGCTTAATTAATGACCTTTTATGGTCGGATCCTACAGATTCATCGAATGAATGGGAGGATAATGAGCGTGGAGTTAGTTTTTGTTACAATAAAGTGGCTATTAATAAATTTTTAAACAAATTCGGATTCGATTTAGTGTGTAGAGCACATATGGTGGTGGAAGATGGTTATGAATTCTTTAATGACAGAAGCTTAGTTACAGTGTTTTCGGCTCCCAACTATTGTGGTGAATTCGATAACTGGGGTGCTGTCATGACCGTTAGTGAAGGCCTACTCTGTTCTTTTGAGTTGTTGGACCCACTGGACAGTACCGCTTTGAAACAAGTGATGAAAAAAGGCAGGCAAGAACGTAAATTAGCCAATCGCTGAAAAACTAGATATTAATGTTGCAGTTAATAAGCTCATTGAAAACTTTCTTTGGTTGTTCCTCTTCCTTCTTTTTTTCGCCGATAAAGTTGTCGTTATAGTTTCACTTATATCTTACGAGAATCTAAATAAGTAAATATTAATATTATTCAATTTCTCATTCCCTTTCCTCTGGGTTTTTTGAGAGTACGAGTTTTATTGCTCGCTTTTTGTATTTTCACTTTGCCGGCTTTTTCACTATTCCCTATTGTCTTAATAAAGTTCCTGCTTGGGCCCAGTAAACTTTTAAAATTTATGTGCTGAAAGAAAGTTGAAACAATCACAAGAGGAGAGCAGATTTGCCAAAAAAAGAATCTGAGCTGTTTGTTCCTGTCTAATACTAAAAGATATAAATAAACAATATGTATACAAAAGAGTACTACTGGTTTTCACAATATATGATAATAACAAGCACTTTGGTGCTCACCATAATATGGTCCATCTTACCATCATCGCTGGGTGAGGCTGCACCAAAGCAGTTTATCAACACGCTATTGGACATCTTCCCACAAAGAAGATGGATTATTACCTTGGAGAGCATAATGCTGATGGGCATGCTATGCACATACATCGGCCTTCTGATGTACAATGAAGATACATTAACACCGCCGCTAGATTCTCTATCTACAGTAACGGATGCCGGTGGTCAACTTGTAATAGAGGACGACCCGGACGTATTCGTTAAGAAATGGGCGTTTAAAGAAACAAGTGGTATTTACGATCTGCCTCTGATGGATGCCTGCCAACTTCTCTACCTATATGATAACGACCATACCAGCACATAGCTTTTCTCAGCACCTGTCCAGAGACATAACATCACAATCACATCGCCCCAGTAAATGCATACGCAAGATAAGATACAAACTGGCTACGGGAACACTACGCCAACGTGATTGGCAATTGTGCTCTAATAGTTACTCTATTATTGCTGTTAATTGACAATGTTTAGTCACGTGCAACACAATTCAAGTCACGTGGAAAGGCCTTCACATGGTGATCCATCTTCTACATCTTCATCGGTCCTGCATAAAGTCATAATATGGGGCTACTGGAATGTATGCACTTAACAGTACTATTATATGGTGAGGCTGTAATGCTTACCGTTTTGTGGCTATTCTCGTATTCTGTAGGCCCCCCCATACACATTTTTCGGTAACTGCGGCATATAGATGAAAGTTGAAATGAATATTCAAAAGAATATATATAATAATGCAGGAGATCAAGGAAGAATTAGATATGTATAAGAGTGATGGTAGAGGCAAAAAATAAAAATTAAGCAGGAGAATGAATCGTGTTGGTATAGACGTAGATCATATGATAGGGGTCCTGCTGCTGGCCGTAGTGGTGGTGTTTTGGGTTGGCGCTTCGTGTTTGACTAATGAATTGCTCGAGACAAACGCGTACAATAAACCTTTCTTCCTTACTTATCTAAACATATCATCGTTTGCTCTTTATTTGACGCCAGATCTATGGAGGATAATCCAATCAAGAAGGAAGAGCTTGCAGGAACGGACAGAACGAACATTACCTATTCACACACAAGAATCTTTTTCAGAGTTCCTACCTTTACTATCTTCAACTCCTTCTACTTCTTCTAATTTGTCTTCGATAGCGGACACGAAAGTGAAGGATACAATGAGGTTGAGTCTGCTATTTTGCGTCTTGTGGTTCGTGGCAAATTTGGCGGCTAACGCTGCTTTGTCGTATACCACAGTGGCTTCGTCAACAATTCTTTCATCGACATCCTCATTTTTTACCTTATTTCTTGCCACTAGTCTAGGAATAGAAACTTTTTCGACAAAAAAACTGCTGGGGTTATTTGTGTCTTTGTTTGGAATTATCTTAATTGTGATGCAATCCTCGAAGCAACAGGATTCTGTGAGTGCTTCCTCCTTTTTGGTAGGTAACACTTTAGCACTGCTGGGGTCATTGGGTTACAGTGTCTATACAACCCTTTTGAAATACGAAATATCATCCAAAGGTCTCAGACTAGACATTCAGATGTTTCTTGGTTATGTTGGTATCTTCACGTTTCTGTTGTTTTGGCCAATTTTAATAATCCTGGATATAACACATATGGAAACTTTTGAGCTACCAAGTAACTTCCACATTTCTTTTCTTGTCATGTTAAATTGTATCATTATCTTTGTTAGTGACTATTTTTGGTGTAAAGCCCTCATTTTGACATCACCCTTGGTGGTTACCGTTGCCTTAACTTTTACTATCCCGTTAGCCATGTTCGCTGATTTTGTATGGCGAGAGGCATTTTTTACGCCTTGGTATATCATTGGTGTTATTTTCATTTTTGTTTCATTCTTTCTAGTTAACCATCGGGGAGAATCTGCTGTTGAAAAGGACTGTGCTGCGGTTGAAAAAGGACCTATCTTGGATGCCTAACGTGATTATTTCTTCTTTTTATGCAATTTTTCACATAATATAATTATATGTCTCCCATTTTTATATATTCAAAAGTTAATGTCTATAAATGCCCTATCTGACTTATTGTCTTATTTTTTTGCATGGTATGTATATCTTAGAAGCTTTTGAAAGGAAAAGTAAAACAAATAAAAACGGTTCAAGAAAATGATGTGAACCTGATAGAATAAAGTTGAGGGAGAAAACATATAATTTACTGTGTAACAAGAAGGTTATTAAACATTTCTATTAGGTGCTTCTTCTTTGCCGCATGACAACTTTATTACAGCTCTTGTCAAATTATTATAAGGCTAAATTAGATTCAGAACGAATATACAATGAATATGTTCAGTCGCAGTATGAGTTTGCATCTTTAGACAAGTTGAACAACAATAAAGGTGACCCAAAGAAAGTAGTTGATGAGACATTATTTTTGCAGAGGCAAATTGCCCAGCTGAATAAACAGTTACAACTTTCATTTCAAGAGAATGAAAAACTATTAAGCGTACAGAAGAATCAAAAAGCTCTTTATCAAAGTAAGTTATCCAGCAAGGATGCATTCATTGATGATTTGAAACTCAAACTGAAAGTCGAGCAGATATCTGTAGACAAACATAATAAGGAACGGACACCTTCAACAGGCCGTGATGAACAACAGCGTAATTCAAAAGCGGCACATACATCAAAGCCCACAATTCATCTTCTTTCGCCAATTGTAAATCGTGATAAGCCTAATAATCAAACGAACGACAGGGGTGGCAACGATCCTGACTCGCCTACATCACAAAGAAGATCAAGAGGACTGAGATCTTTATTGAGTTCAGGTAAAAATACAATATTTGATTCAATATCCAAAAATCTCGACGATGAGATAAATGAAAATGCGCATATCAGAAATGATACCACATCTTCCAAGATAGCTGGCAAATCGCCATCAAGATTATCTGCGCTGCAAAAATCTCCAGAACTGCGTAAAGAAAGGAACAATATGATATTAAAGGAACACATACTGCGTTCAAAAGATGACCAAAATATCACGTCATCTAGAAAACTGGATAATATCGAGCTATCTAGTATTGGTGACTCTACTGCAATGACATCAAGGAGTTCTACCGTTAATGCAAATGACATCTTGGGAAATGAAGAGAACGACGGGATTACAAAGCTGAAAAGAGTTAACAAGTTAACCAGCTCTCCAGTTAAAAGGGATTGCAGTACAAACAAGAAAAGAAAACTCACAAAGCAGCGAATTGCCACGTTACCCAACTCAGATGAAGAATTGAGTAATAATTTAAATGTTGACGAGTTTGTATGAGTAACAGCTATCTACGTCCCTGCCCTTCCCTCTCTCTTTTACATACCAACAGTTTAGCATTTTCTTTATATAAATTACCATAAATACTGCCTCAGGCCGCTCAGCTTATATTTTCAAGTCTCTCCATTTGGCTGTTTGAGGTACCCAATTGTTGTATTCTTGATACGGCTGTTTCAACTATTCACATAATAAGTGTAGTCTAGTCTCTTCGATGAGCCTTTTATGCACCAAGGGAAATTAAATGAATTTCTACCAAACCTTATTCATTTTGAATTATGTAGCTCTGACATTTTGTTGTTTTCCTTGCGTGCCCAATGTTGCCAGCGTAAAAGTTATCGTAAACGTTATCGTAAACGTTATCCCCGTTTTGTAAATTTTATTGTCTTCGTAAAAAATAGAAACCAACACTTAAAATTGGTCCCATAAAAAATTGAGTCAGTTCCTTCATCGTGGTACAGTCAGAGTATTCTAAATTAATTAATTTACTGATAATTTAATAACATGAAGAAGAAAGATTGGATATTGAAGTTATCCACCAGGCACATATAACGCTCTAAATAATATTTGGATGTCGCACTAAAGTCCACGATGAAGAATAAAAAGCATCACTTGATCGTTCAATGAGCCAATCTTGGAAATTTTGACACCTCTATTAACCAGAACATCCAGCTTGTTGAGAACTGTTGGGATAATTCAGAAATGTAACTTTGAAACTCAAATAACTCAAGGAACGGGAGTCTTTCAAGATTTTGGAATAATTTGACCACTTTGTTTTTAAACAATTCGAGTGAAGGCCATGCGCTTCTTGTAAGCTTTGTTAATGAATCTATCTTTTAGTTAAAAACATTTCTTTCTTTATCCAATTGAATTATGCCATTCGATATTAAATACGACAACAGGAACACTGAAGAACGGGATACTCCCCCCCTTGTGAATGTGCTACAATAAACAGAATATCGCCACCCGGTTACTTCTTCTCTCCAATTCTTACTAAATTAGCGATAAATTCTACCCTTTCCATAACTGGCCGTTCTTCTGCAAGAGAATTTTTCCTACTTGAATAGGCATACTTGAATCTGAAAAGTAGTCATAGATAGTGAACTCTGCTTTATTAATAAAATTCCAGGATGTACTCTTGGAGATCGAATCAAGTTCCTAGAAATCCTTTGAGAAAGAAGCGGTGAATACCCGTAGGTAGGATTTTTTCACGTAATTAAACCGCCTTATCTTATTTGTTGCCAGAAAACTAGAGGATGGAATAAACATATTCCCTAATGGTGTGGCATTTACCTGTCTGTCTAGTTTCTGTTAGTGCATTCCAATGTCAGCTGCTTCGCTACATTGTTTCCAATGAAAGCTTGTATTTTCAGAGTCGAAAGCGTCGTCGCCTCTTTTTATGGATGAAAGAGCTCTGGCATGAATTTTCTCTGTAGTGAAAAAATGTTACGGCTAAAGACCGTAGAGTGACTTTCTTTGTTTTTCTGTTCTTGAATTTAGACACTTACTTCACAATAGTATAACAAGCCAGAAACTAAGTAATGATTTACGTGCCATTTTTTTTAGCAATATATGCATAATCCTTCTGACGCCTTCGCACGCGTCAATGAAAAGGGACATTGAAAAATCGACCGGTAAGTGCTTTCAATGAGATAAACATAATTCGAATATAGGGCATCTCGTCGTCTTAATTGCCTTGAAAAATAACTGAAGTCCTCATCAAGGAGGTCACCAGTAATTGTGCGCTTTGGTTACATTTTGTTATACAGTAATGGGCGGTCAAGAAAGTATATCAAATAATAACTCAGACTCATTCATTATGTCGTCCCCCAACTTAGACTCTCAGGAATCTTCAATATCACCTATTGATGAGAAGAAAGGCACCGATATGCAAACCAAGTCGCTTTCAAGCTATTCTAAAGGTACGCTTCTCTCTAAGCAAGTACAAAATTTATTAGAAGAAGCTAATAAATACGATCCAATATATGGGTCATCTTTACCTCGAGGATTTTTAAGAGATAGAAACACCAAGGGTAAGGATAATGGGTTGGTTCCGCTGGTGGAGAAGGTTATACCTCCCATTCACAAGAAAACCAATAATAGAAACACAAGGAAGAAGTCATCTACCACCACGAAGAAGGATGTAAAGAAGCCAAAAGCTGCAAAAGTAAAAGGAAAAAATGGCAGGACTAACCATAAACATACCCCAATTTCAAAGCAAGAAATAGATACTGCACGAGAAAAAAAGCCATTGAAAAAAGGTCAGGCAAACAAGAAGAATGATCGCGATAGTCCTTCATCAACATTTGTTGATTGGAATGGCCCGTGTCTACGGTTACAATATCCATTATTTGACATAGAGTACTTAAGATCACATGAAATATATTCTGGAACTCCTATACAATCCATTAGTTTAAGAACAAATTCTCCACAGCCAACGAGCTTGACATCAGATAACGACACTTCCTCAGTAACGACAGCAAAGTTGCAGAGTATTTTATTTTCAAATTATATGGAAGAGTACAAAATCGACTTCAAAAGGTCAACAGCCATTTATAATCCAATGAGTGAAATTGGTAAATTAATTGAATACAGCTGCCTGGTCTTTTTACCTTCACCTTATGCTGAACAATTGAAGGAAACTATACTACCGGACCTAAATGCATCATTTGATAACTCTGACACGAAAGGTTTCGTGAATGCTATAAATTTATACAACAAAATGATTCGTGAAATTCCTAGGCAAAGAATAATTGACCATTTAGAAACAATTGATAAAATTCCTCGTTCATTCATTCATGACTTCTTGCATATCGTCTATACCAGGAGTATCCATCCGCAGGCGAATAAATTGAAACATTACAAAGCATTCAGCAATTATGTTTATGGAGAACTTTTGCCCAATTTCCTATCTGATGTATATCAACAATGCCAGTTGAAGAAGGGTGACACTTTCATGGATCTCGGTTCGGGAGTAGGTAATTGCGTAGTACAAGCTGCGTTGGAATGTGGATGTGCATTAAGCTTCGGATGTGAAATCATGGATGATGCTAGCGATTTAACTATACTGCAGTACGAGGAACTAAAGAAGAGGTGTAAGTTATATGGGATGCGTTTGAACAACGTGGAGTTTTCATTGAAGAAAAGCTTTGTGGACAATAACAGGGTCGCTGAACTAATTCCTCAGTGCGATGTTATCCTCGTAAATAATTTTTTATTTGATGAAGATTTGAATAAAAAAGTCGAAAAGATACTACAAACGGCAAAAGTTGGATGTAAGATCATAAGTTTGAAAAGTTTAAGAAGCCTCACTTATCAGATCAACTTCTACAATGTTGAGAACATCTTCAATAGATTAAAGGTGCAAAGGTATGATCTTAAGGAGGATAGTGTTTCATGGACGCATAGTGGCGGAGAGTATTATATATCAACAGTGATGGAGGATGTGGACGAAAGTTTATTCAGCCCTGCTGCAAGAGGTAGGAGGAACAGAGGTACGCCGGTGAAGTATACCAGATGAGGCACTTTGAACGGCTTTTAACGATGAGTATGAATAACTAAGTAGAAATAACATGTACACAAGTGTAACTTATAAAAATCAAAAAATAAAAAAATAGAAAGGGAGAGAATAAGAGTAGGTAATAATATGAATTAAAAGAAGGATAAGGCGCCGTGGACCAGGTACCTAAAAAGTAAAGTACCAGTTTATATTAACAAAAGAAGTTCAAGCTAAAAAGTAGCAATATGCGAAGGAAAGGAAAATAATTGAAGGAGGCAGAGAACAAATTTAAATCAGGAGTGCAATATGGAAAAAATAGGAGCAGATAATTTTTCCTCACCATGTAGACTATCTAACACTAGCACAAAGTCATATTCCAGAATATGAGCACCCACTTGTCTGATAAGGTCGCCCGCAGCATATGCCGTTCCACCGGTGGCGAGAACATCATCCACGATAACCACGTTGGAATCAAAGGGAATGGCTTCAACCTGCATTTCAAAGATTTCTTCATGGTCTAATTTTGTGAATGTTATAGAAGCACACTCACCCGGCAATTTTCCAACTCTCCTTATTGGAACAAATCCAACTCCCAATGCCAGTGCTAGGGATGGCCCAAATAGAAGGCCTCTAGCTTCTATACCTGCAATAAAGTCGATCTTTTCTTTGCCGAACTTTTCTTCTAAATGCGTCTTGAACGTGTGTACCAACTTTTGGAATAGCGTGGGGTTGCCAATAATAGGTAAAAAATCCTCAAATTGCTCACCCTCTATGGGAAAGTCAGTGAACTGCCTAAATGCAGTTTTTATTTCCTTTGCGTAAGATTCAGAAATAGACATAGTGAGAGGCGGACAGGCAATGAACAGGCATATACACACGCACTCTCTTTTTTTAAGGAGCGAAAATTATCTGAACGATTGGTATGAACGGGTGCAAAATTTACTTTAACACCCAAAAAGTATATGCGTATATATATATATTTATCCTTGTTATTTTTGTAAATTGAGCTATGCAACATAAGATTCCTGCGATGTAAGAACTACTTGCTAATCAAGAGAACTTCAACAATTTTCCATCGCAGAGACGAAAAAACTGGAAAAAAATAAAAAGAAAAAATTGAAAAAGAATCGCGACTTCCGATTACATAACCTTATACAGGAGTATGATACCATTCTTGACATCATCAACACACCATCGCAGACCCACGTGGCCGCTTCGTGTGCCTTGAAAATACAGCCTTAAACGCAATCTCATTCGCGTTCTGTGGAAATTGTCTCGGACTACACGCTGGGCGTGCATCACCAGTGAAAATGCCGTACCGCCCCGCTTCCGGTTTTGTTTTTATAAATCCGACTGGAGAAATAGACTTCTGGGTTTACACCCCGGAATAATACTAAAACCAAAACTGGAAAATAGGGCTACAGATGAGCAGGAAAACGTTACCGGAAAAAGTTTATTTATCCGAGAGAATAATTGATGAAGAAGTAGCGGTATGCACAGTAGCGGCGGAAGTATTAGCAATTTTTACTCTGGTGTGCACAAGAGTGTTCATCATTTTTTTCACGGCTAGGATATGCCATGGAATATGGCCATCTTCGCCATCAGAGAGACCGTACCACACGTTTAGAGCAGCCAGGTTGCGAAACTCTTCTAAGATGGTTTCCAGCAATTGTGTACTATCAGAATGTGGACAGTTTAAAAGGTTGACTGCGAATTTGTCCCAAACCGTATCACCGTCGCATTTTTTGAATTTGATCAAAGCACCACTCCTAATAGCACAGCGATGCTGTGAGTGTGCCAGTGGGAACGGGTGCTGAAATACTATTCCATGGATGTCCTGGTCTATATCCCTTATTTCATAGTCGTCTAATCTGGTCATATCCATGCGTCCTCCAAACCTAGTGTCTTTGTAGATCGGCTTGAAACTAGGGTACAATTTGTCCTCATCTATGAAGGAGATTTTAGAGTTGTCATCCACACACACCACAGCAAGATGTATATTCCTACCAGAAAGTCTCCTCCAATTCATCAATTCATCATCCGGCAGTATGCCATTCAATCTAGTTAAAATTAGACATATTTTTCCGAATTTTTTAGACGCTAAATTTAGGGCCATATTCCATATTTGATTACATGCGTCGTCAAATTTTCCTCTGGAATTCCCGACGTACCACGTTTTCGTCATGCTGCCTTGTCCATAGCTATCTGAAAGAGCTGCAAAAACCCACTCTTTATCTACACTACGCGAGTATGCCAGGTGGATGTACGAGTCATAATATATTATAGAAGATGATCCTGTACTGTTATTCTGCTGCTGCTGTTGCTGTTGCTGTTGCATTTGCTGTTGCTGCATGGTTCTAAAATTCACTTTCTCCGGCAGCGTATGCGCAATGTGGGTGAACTTTACAGATTTTGGCGGCAGCATGTTATATATAGAAATTGCTACGTTGACGTACTGATCCACTGTCACCAGTACGTTTCTAATGAAATCCATAGGAATAACTTTCAAATATAGTTCAATGTTAGGCATCTTGGCACAAACTTCGTTCTTGATCACCTGAAAAATATTCGCCTTGTCTACTAATTCAGTCAGAGTTGCATTATCCAAGGGTAAAATTATTAATATTGGTGGCACGTTTTTGATGGAGTTCTTATTATTAGAACAGTATGAAACAATCTGCGCAGCTAACAACAGTAACTTGTTTTTATCAAATGCCTTCAAGTACATCAGTCCGGGCGGGTCTTCATTAGTTAGTTTAAGCAACTCACAAAACCCTAACTCTTGATTAATATATGTTTGAGATAGAGTTGGCGCAAATGACAGACAATCTTCTTTGAAAGATGAACTTAATAATAAGGATTTGAAGTTTTTTATTCCATTTGGAGGGCGAAAATTGAGGAACTTAATAAATGGCTGAGAGTCGTGTTTGACTTTGATTAGTTCGTGATGTTTCTTTACAAAAACGTACGGCTGCTTCATGTTATAGAATTTGGAGATCGTATCATTGCCATTTAATCTATCGAAAGTGGAAAATAACTGTAACATTGTGGTTGTTATTAAACCTTCTTGGCAATCTTTAACTCCCCTATAGGCGATCTTTGGAATACCGAGGTTTCCTAAGATATTATAATCAGTGACGACTTGTTCTGCAATTAAATCTAAGATGTCTTGTTCTTTTTCTGAAATTGTAACAACGGGAGTAGGCGTAATGAAAATGTCCGGTATAGATGCTAGCGGCATGTGTCTCAATAGAAACGGTAGACTACTTGATGATTCAAAAGATAAATTGGGGTCCGCCGGTGTGAATTCGGGGATACCACTCTTGTCTTTTGGTAGGTTAGAAATTTCAGAATTTACCATATTCGGCGTAAATTCGGACGGATTACTGGTAACATTATTATCTTCCAAGGTCATCTTTATATTGGATTCTATGGGTTGAATAGATGAATCAACGGTCTTCAGTGGTGACTCGGTCTGTGGTATATCATTTTGAGGAATTTTCCAAATAGAGTTGAAGCCTTCCTTATTGCTAGTGATATTAGCATCGTTTACTGAATTGAAATTTTCTTGCTTTATAATAGAGTCTTGTAGACTTGGGATCGAAGAGTAATTTATGTATTGAGGCTCATGAATATTAGTATTAGTACTGATGTTATCAGAAGGTTTCATGTCGTCGCGTACGTTCAATGACTTTAGATCCTCATCGCTGCTACCGTTCTCTTCTTCATCCTCTTCCTCTTCAGAGCTAGAAAGATCCGCCATAGAAATATCAAAGTTTAATGCTTCCTCCTTTTGCAACGGACTGAAGGAAAATTTCCCTCCAGATTTGTATTTGTTATCAACATTGTTTTCTATTATGGGGTTAAAATTCAGTGGAGCGAACACACTTTTGCGTCTATCGCGGGGTGTTTCCACAGGGAGTGGCGCACCTGGGTCCATATATAATGGACTCGTTGGCAAGGTCATTTCATCTATCGGAATATCCAAATATTTCCTCTTTCCATTTAATCTTTTTGTAGTTCCGCTCATCGTACGGATATTCGGTTTTTCAGATGAGGGAAAAAATGGAATATCTTTACCAAGATCAGTATGCATTTCCTTGTTATTTTTATTAATGCTTTTATTGTTATTATTTTCTTCTTCATCAGACATTTCGAACATATCCTCGGTAATTTCGTCCGATATACTTTTGTTCGATTCGTTTGTAGAATTCGATTTATTGCTATCGCCAAATAAATCCTCATCCTCATCCTCACCAAACAATTCCTTGTCTACCATAGAGTCACTTTTATCACTTGGCAGATTTTCGTTCTGTTCTCGTTGTTCCAGTGTTCCCTCTTTATTATGAAGTGTGTCTACGCTTCCTGTCTTGCTCACGGAATTATTTACCTTTTCGAGTGATCTACCATTTGCCTCCAGTTCCGTTTTCAGTGGGCTGTTCTCTAAGTCATTTGATACTGTAGTTTGTTTCCTATCATTAAATAATTCATTCTCATTGATGTTATTATTAGGGGTATTTAAGAAAGCTGGAGCAAATTGATCGCTGGGCGACAGCATTAATTTATCAATGCCTGTGAAATTAGGGGAGAAATCTTTCGGAGATATCTTATTAGTTTCTTGGACAGAATGATAAGAAGCGGGTTGAGAACTAATTGAGTTGTTCTTATAATGTTGAAACTGTTCTGTATATGCTCCATCTGAGCTTAAGGGATTTGTACCAGCAATATTACTGCTCAATACGCCGGAACTTCCTGGAGTCCTATAGGCAGCTGTTTGCTTTAATTGTATGAAATCATCAATGGCATCCAGAGCATCTTGCAAACAGTGAAATTCTGATGGATCTCCGGAAGTAGAATTTTCTATATCAGCTACTGGTTGGGCGAAGATTAAATGCAGCGGCCATACTAGCTTCTTTGCTTCAAGTAAGGGAGTTAAATACGAAGCTATAGTAGGTGTGTGGCCGTTGAGATGTCCTAAGTCAGGAACAACAGCAACCCATTTCAAATTTTTTTTATTTTGTAAGTTTATACCATGAGATACACTTAACGTCGTCAAGAGAAGTTCTGTATGTTTTGGTGGCGTTATCAAGTATCCTTGCTTGGAAGCAGGGGCCAAATGCATCCTTATTCCAGATGGTGCTAAATAAAGCGCATGCTTTGAAAGGAAAGATTCTTCCAAATTTTCCTCCTTCATTGGTACTAATCCCATGTTCTTGGCACATAACGACACTGTGAGATCTCCGTTTACAAAAAGGTGTGGTTCTAGCTGTACGAGATAATTTGGCACTCCGCTTAATGATATGCAGGCATTCCCAAATTGTATTAGCTTATTGTGTGAACCTAATGCCAAATTAATGTAAATTTTCCTTCTTAAAGCTTTTAAAAAAAGAGCATAGTGTGGCGGTAAGTTTGGCTTTGAATAATCGGCAGTGAAAGTTCCGATTTTATCTGGGCTCACCGGTTTATGTTCTATCGCAGGAGGTGTCGGTACCGGATCATCATTTATACTGAAACACCATAAATCCCTTGAAAGCAGCGCAACTAGAGTCTTTGGATCCTGCTTCCGTAGCATGAATTCCATTTGGATAGACCATTGATCGTTTTGGGCTTTAGAAATGTACTGATGATAGTTGATCTTTTTGATTTTCTCCACTCTATAGAAGCTGGATAAAACATCCTCAAGTCTGTACGTGGAAGCGTCAGAACTCATACTACCTCCTCAGATCTTGATATCCAGCTTAAACGTTCTTAAAATATAGTTACACCTTACTTCAACAAAGTAATTTCCGATTTCACACCATTCGTCTTAAAGGGTTGTTGTAAGAGTGTACTACAATAAATACTACACTACTTGATCCGGCACTACCCGGTCCCTCCACCTGAAAAAATGTTTCAATTCTTCGCTTTGTTAAGCGCGAATATATCGATGCTATTTTCTAAGGATTGTTTATTCAGTATGATAAAACAATGAACAGCAGGAAATGCGGAGGAGAATCACTTACTCGGCTGTTATTCATCTTCTTATTATAAAAGAATTGCTCCATTTTGGTTCGATCCCTTAATGCCTTACAAAATCAACCGAATGAAAAATTCGCTCGAGATAAATGAAACCGGAGGTACCTTATTGGTTGATGAGCGGAAGAGATTAAGAATAGGTGAGTTATATCGCTACAAGTTTTCCGTGAACAAAGATGTAATTAAGGAACAAGGGCTAGATGTATCGCATCTATTCTTGAGGATCAAGAACGAGGAAAGCGCGCTTCTGCGACCGCTTTATTTGACGGGGCCATATTCTTTTTACATCGATGTTAGGCCGCATAACTATAATGAGAATCGCAAGTTTCCAGGGAAGGAAATTATTCCATTTGTTGAAAATCTAAAGCCGGACGAAAGATTTAAAGTAAAAATATTATTGAATGAGAATTCTAGAGTTGGCGACACTTCTCTTTATTCATGGACAATAGATATAATTTCGCAGTTGGCGGTAACCACAATTCCGAAGCTGGAATTTTCGTTTAGGATAGGGACTACAAGGAAGGTGGTCAAGAAATCGAATGGGCTCTTTAAGAGTATTGAAGGTGTCTCTTTAGAGATGTGGGATACTGAAACCCTTTGGGATTTACCACCAAAATTTCCAGAAAAGCCTGTACATCTCGTTATTATGACACATGGTATATTTTCTAATATCGGGTGTGATATGCTATATATGAAAGATAAAATTGAAGAAATGACGTTTCCTATGGATGAGTCTATTAATCCGAATATAATTGTTCGAGGTTTTATGGGCAACGTCGGGAAATCAGGTCACGGTATACATTGCTTGGGCGTTAGAGTTGGAAAGTATGTGCTTGAGACTGTTGATAAGTTGAATAAAAAGTACAAAGTAGACAGGATATCATTCATTGGCCATTCCCTAGGAGGGCCAACTCAATCCATGGCGGTGCGTTACATAAGTATTAAAAGACCAGATTTTTTTGATGCAGTTAAAGGTGTTAAACCCGTTAATTTTATTACGTTAGCTAGTCCTTTCATCGGTGTTATTGGCGACTTCCCCTTTTATTTGTCTGTTCCACTGGATATGGGCGCGCTTGGTTTGACAGGAAGGGACTTGAATTTAAAATATACACCGTTAACGTCCAAAGATGGGTTGTATGCAGACGATGAAGTGTACCCAGAACATTCCAAGTACATATTAGAAATTCTTCCACAGGCGCCGGCTAAAAAAGTATTTGAGTCTTTTAAGAGGAGAACGATATATGCCAATGTCATGGATGATGGTATTGTTCCATTACGAACTGCTGCACTTTTGTATCTGGATTGGCGAAGCATACACAAAGTCCAGAAAATTAGGAAAAAAAATAAGAACTCTCCAACTTCAAGCGAGTTTGTGTCCTCCGATAGCCCAGAGAGTAGTGGAGCATCATCACCTTCAAACGAAAATGGTAACAACGTCGGGGAGATTCCTGCAGAAAGTCCAAACAAAAAAGCGACGTTGCAGTGGACTTTACCTCAGGCCGTTATCCACGGAAGTAAAATAAATAAATATAAGAGAGGACAAACTAATGAAGCCAACTCAGATTCGGATAATGAACAAGGAGTATTTCTTGATGGTCAAAAGTTCGAACCTCCAAAAGAAGCCAATACTGTATTGTCTGCATTATCGGTATTGACAGCTGCCATACCAGATCAGGAGTATATCAAAAACCCGGCTGTAAGGAAAGATGAAGTCATTCATGATAAACTTTATCACCCGGAAGAATTACCTCCGCCGCATTATGAGAATAGGCCTATCGTTAAGAAGCTTATATATCCTAATGAGAGTGTCAACAGGATTCAAGAGCGCATTGCTAGAGAATGGCAAGAAACGATGACTTGGAGAAAAGTATTAGTGCAGATCCAGCCTGATTCCCATAACAATATCGTAGTAAGAAGAAGATTTGTTAATTTATACGGCTATGTTGCTGTGGAACACATGGTTGAGCACCATTTCGGATCCAAGGTTTGTAGCGAGCTGGCTGAAGATGCAAATGAGCCAAAAGATGAGCCAAACCAGTCATCGCAAGCGGACCGGTCGAATGAGTATAACGAGGGGGAAATATCAAAGGGCGCGGAGAATGCCACATGAGTTTGATGATTTATAATGTATACGTAAAAAAAAATATCATAGATGAAATAAAAGTTTCTTAAGAATATCACAATGACCACAATAAAGTGTGGATGTTGTTTAAAAAAAGATAGCCCTGTAGGGGGCTCGAACCCCTAACCTTATGATTAAGAGTCATACGCGCTACCGATTGCGCCAACAAGGCTATTTCGTTGGAAAAACTACTTATTTTTGGAAGTAATAGGACATTAAACATGTTTGTTGCAATGAAACTTTAAAATATCATCTGTTTAGTTTTATTCATGTTACTAGTATATTATCATATGCGGTTTAAGAAAATGGTATAAAGATTAAGAAACAGTCATGAAAATTTAGTGAAGCTGAAATGCCAGTATTGATAATACGATAGAATAATGAATGACAAAGTATATAAGGAAGATGAAGTAACATTATTATGGAGAACTATCGACTCCCTTTTGTGAATTTCTATATCCTCAAGGAGAATTGCTTGTATACTATGTATATATAATATTATAACCCTTGACAACAATGGAATAATTAGTCCTTAAACGTTAGACTGGCTGGGACAGCACGACCTCTGTTGGCTAATTTTACTTTTCCCACAACCGTAGATCTTGATTTCATGACTGTTTTCGTGGTAATGTCCGAATGATACATATATAAGTTATATGCTTTCACTTTATAAGTATTAGCGTTTTTACTCACCATCCACTGCTTTGAGAAGATGTGGTCAGCAACCACGCAATACATCACATATTTTGGCACGGGTGATGTACCGATCTAATGGCTAAGCTTCCTTTTGGAAGCTGATAGAGATCCAGATTTGCATCTCTATCGCTATTGTCGTCATCGACACTGCTCACTTAGTGCTGCAGGTAAATTCCGTTTTTTTCCAAATTAATATTTATGAACGTTATGATGTCAAGTTTTTTCAAGAAGTAATTATCCGCGAAAAAAAGAATATAAAAAATACAAATGTGCATAGATCCTCACATAGTATACAACTAAAAAGCAAACAAAAGAACATCCTCAAATGACTGTTATAAAGACAGAACCAACAACAGAAGTGACATTATATTCTCCACCATCAAAAGAATCTTTAAGTAAAGATGACGCCCACAGAAAAAAACAAAATAATAAACCACCTTCGAGTATAAATAGCCGCTCAGGACCAAATAAGCATAAACTTGCCGCCAAAGCACCGGAAAAGAAAATCAATAACACAGATAAACAAGACCTCTCTGCCTTTTTATTAAATCCTTCCCTTATTGTTAAACCTTCTGAGAGCAAAAAAAAAGAAAATATTGTGGCCTATAATGATACACCAGGTATAAAAACAGAACATACAGCGTTTCAGCCGCTGACACCAATTTCGAAAAAAAGGGCCCTGAAAGAGAAAGCAGCATCAGAAAAATGTGATAGCTTTGATCTTTCCAGAGACGAGAAGCCTTATATTCAGAAAAAGTCAAAGACGCTTTCTTCCGTCACAGAGATTAATTCCTCAGAATATAAACTCTCACTAAATGGCGAAAATACATCATCCCCAGCTAAGGAAAAATCGCAAGAACCCATAGAAAATCCTGGAACTTACCAAAAAACAAGAAATTACCTTTTTGAAAAGCCCGATCCTATAGACACGTGCCTTCAGGACTACTCGAGTATGCTACCGTCAAATGTAGCAGAAGAAGATCAAGAATATTTTATCAGCGTAGCTGATTCGACATTGGAGGAGTGGACTAACAAGGGCCAGGAAATTATTGACCAACAGTTCCAGCTCTACCAAGAAATAATCAAGAAACGAATAGAACTAAGCTACAAATTTAAGGGTATTATTTCTGTAATCAATGATAGGGCAGATGCCCTAGAAGAACAGGGTCAACAACTAGAAGGAAAAATTAAGAAAGTTAAAACTTTGGCTAATGAAATTCTCAATATTATATAAACGCTTCATAAAGTTGATCAAAGGTGCTATATTCAGTAACAAAATGCTTATAATTAAGAGAATACATCCCTAATAATGAATCATATCTTTCATATTTTAGATGATATTGAAATTATTTAACTATACATAAGGAGAGTCCTCAATGAAATGGAGTAAAACAGACGACATGATAATAACTATATCAATTCATGCTTTTTAGTTTCTCTTTCTGTAACGTCTGTCTCTTTGAGCGGAAACGTTGATGACAGATAATGGCAACTTCAAACCCAAAGATTTAACCAAGTCAGAAGTTTGGTTGTCAACGTTCAAAACACCGTTAGAACGAGACAAGTCCAAAGCAGAGACTTCTGGGACGTATTGATCCTTTCTTTCTCTTTCTTCTTCTTGCAATTTGAAAGAAATACCTCTAACTGGACCCTTTTGGATTCTTTTCATCAAATGAGTAGTGTAACCAGCAATCTTGTTTCTCAATCTCTTGGATTGGATAGTTGCAATTTCATCACAAAGTCTCTTGTTAGTTTGGAAATCCAAGGTCAACTTTGGATAGTAACGTTCAATCAAAGCCTTGGAGGCACGTTTGACGGTCTTGGTTCTAACTCTACCCTATAAAAATAGCAATAATCAAATGAGACAACTTAAGTTAGTAAATACCTCTCTTCAAGACCATTGGATAAGATAGAATGTGCCATTCGAAAGCAATTGGTTATTTGGTGATCTTTTAAATATCTACTACTTCATTGAGCGCTCTTCTAAACTAATCAGTAATGGAGTTTTCTAATCTGCTCATAAATAAGAATGCCCTGCTGGTCCCCTCGTTCCCATAACGCTTTCAATCTCTCTGCAAACCTTGCCCTCATTTCATGTGTTCAGCGCCCAGTCCATCATATCCGGCTTCATCAACATCTCGTGGTACGTACCATTTTTATCTGCTTTTTTCTTTATCTATTTATTCTTCTCTAGGTTATACAACGCAAAATAAATAATTAATATGTAAAATATCTGTTTACTTGAAATTTACCCTTAACAGAGGTACTAACGGGAGGAAGGACTGGCCTTGCTCCGGTAGACCTCGATGCCTGAACCTTCTCCCTCATCTCGAAACGGTACGACCTCTGAGAAAACGATATCAATCAATGCGCGTCTTCCAGATGAAATTCTTCGGAATGCCCATAATACGAAAAACTAACGATGGAAAAAATACTATAAATGTATGGGTGTAATTTTAACCGAATGTATGGATGTTACAGGGAGCTTTATATATGTAGAAAATTCCAGACGTTCCAAACAAATAAGTGAAAATCAACACGATTGGGAAAGTACATGCCAGAGTTCGATGTTTAGGTTAATGATAAAAATAATTTTTCTCTAATCACCCTCCATTTTCGATAAAATATCAGCGTAGTCTGAAAATATATACATTAAGCAAAAAGAATGTCAAACAAGTTTCACTGTGACGTTTGTTCAGCTGATTGCACGAACAGAGTGAGGGTTTCATGTGCTATTTGTCCCGAATACGACTTATGCGTGCCCTGCTTTTCACAAGGCTCGTATACAGGAAAGCATCGCCCTTACCATGATTATAGGATAATAGAGACCAATTCATACCCCATTCTCTGTCCTGATTGGGGTGCCGATGAAGAATTGCAGTTGATTAAAGGCGCACAGACTTTAGGGCTCGGTAATTGGCAGGATATTGCTGACCATATAGGCAGCAGAGGCAAAGAAGAAGTTAAGGAACATTACCTAAAATATTATCTGGAAAGCAAATACTATCCAATACCTGATATTACCCAAAATATACATGTCCCACAAGATGAATTTTTGGAACAGCGAAGGCATAGAATCGAGTCCTTCCGGGAGAGGCCGCTAGAGCCTCCAAGAAAGCCCATGGCATCGGTTCCTAGCTGCCATGAAGTACAGGGGTTTATGCCGGGCAGATTAGAATTTGAAACAGAATTCGAAAATGAAGCTGAAGGTCCCGTAAAGGATATGGTTTTTGAACCTGATGACCAGCCCTTAGACATTGAATTGAAGTTTGCCATCTTGGACATTTACAATTCTAGATTGACAACCAGAGCAGAAAAGAAAAGGCTATTATTTGAAAACCATTTAATGGATTACAGAAAGTTGCAAGCTATTGACAAAAAGAGGAGCAAAGAAGCCAAAGAATTGTATAACCGCATAAAACCTTTTGCTCGTGTTATGACTGCACAGGATTTTGAGGAATTTAGCAAGGATATATTAGAAGAATTGCATTGCAGGGCAAGAATACAGCAATTACAAGAATGGAGAAGCAATGGGTTAACCACGTTAGAAGCAGGTCTTAAGTATGAACGAGATAAGCAAGCTAGAATTAGCAGTTTCGAGAAATTTGGCGCTTCTACGGCGGCGTCACTCAGTGAGGGCAATAGCCGTTATAGGTCGAATTCTGCACATAGGTCGAACGCAGAATACAGCCAAAACTACAGCGAAAATGGCGGTAGAAAGAAAAATATGACCATTAGCGATATACAGCATGCACCTGACTATGCACTGTTGTCCAACGACGAGCAGCAACTTTGTATTCAACTGAAGATTTTACCTAAACCGTATCTCGTTCTAAAAGAGGTAATGTTCAGAGAACTGTTGAAGACTGGGGGTAATCTAAGCAAAAGCGCATGTAGGGAACTACTTAATATAGACCCCATAAAAGCGAATAGAATATACGATTTTTTCCAGAGCCAGAATTGGATGTAACAAAAAAAAAATTGAAAAGTAACTACAATTGTCACTAGTTATTATTGGCCAAGTCATAAAGGGACCTTGTCTCGATTTTATATACCGTATATCGGTTCTTTCCAAATTTTTTTTTTTTTTTTTTTTTTTTTTTTTTTTTTTTTTTTTTTTTGGTTGTAATATTAAAAGAATAAACATTTATCTGATATGTAATTGCATTTATAAAATGTACAGTACCGCATTTAAAGTTTGCTGATAATTAAATCTAGAATTTTATACCTAGGATCATCTTCTGCATTCATCTTTTTCAAATAATTGTCTTGTAAATATGAACGATACTCATTTTTCAATGACTTCACCGATGCGCTATCCAATTTCGATATATATGCAAAATACTTCTTAACAGACAATTGTAATTGATCAATATCGAGTTTCTCAACTGGCATATATCTGATATTTAGAGTGATGTCAATCATTACTGTTTTCAAATACAATTCTGGTAGATCCTTACGGAGCGAAAGGTCATACATGTCATTTTTCCAAAACTGCAACACGTGATTGATAAGATAGTCTCTTTCCAAGTCTAAAAATTCATCAAATAGTTTAATATACCTTAGTGACTCACTGAATAGGTAATTCAAGGTCTCCTTATTTAGTTCAATATTCATTTTGGAATCTGAGATGGCATAGTAACCCTTATGCTTATTAATATAATGCTTGCCCAAAGTCTTCATACACACATCGAAAATAGTTAATGCAATGTCACCGCGTAATGCTGGGTTGGTCTCTGCATTACCTAGTACGCTGATGTCTGCCTCTGGTAACTCGTTTAATTTATCTTTCATTGAATCACCAGTGGATGGAACTTGTAAATGAGATTTTTCTTCGTCGGGGGCTTGGTTATTCTTTTGTTCATTTTGCATGTCGAGCTCCTGCTCTCTTTCATTGATTAAACCCATCACTTTTCTTCTGTTAATCAACTTAGTGATGAAATTCAGCTCGAATTTTACATATTCATACCATAGCTTAGGCACATCAGGGTTAAACCTCAACCCATTCTGAAAAATATTTCTACAACTCTTGAAGTTAGCATGAACTTCATATTCGTATTTCGCACAACTAATCCAAATGTCCACATTCGTTGGGTGCAACTTTAGAAGCTGATTATAAATGTTGTGAATTTTTTTGTATGATGTTTGGTTACCTCTCGCTTTCATGTAGTTCAAATACATTGCCCAAAACTTTAAATCTTGTGGAAATTTGTTCGTTCCTCTTTGATAAATAAAACCTATTCTTTGTTGAATAGACCAATCAGATAGACTGTTCGTCTTTTTAACCTGTAAGATTCTCTTACACCGCTTGGCACGTAATTTATTGACGTTACTTTCATAGTTAATGTATTTTATATAGTCATTTATGCTAGACCCTCTGGAATTTAATCTATGCTCAAAATCAGTTCTTTTCTTCATAATTAATGAAACTTCATTTTTAGTGAATAGTCCTTTCTCCACCAAGTCATCCATTTCAGGAATACATTGTTCCAAATAGTATCTTGTCTTCGACATTATTAGAAATCGGTGATGTGTGTATCTCTGGTCAATTTCACAATGTTATGCCCTTAGATATGTGTTTATTCACGTTCACTGTGTGTTCCTGATATTTAGCTCATCGCCCAGATCTTTCTAAAAAATTTTCAAGAGAATACCCGGATGAAAAAGCGTGTTCGGATTCCCATCACTTAATGAAGCTTATATCTGACAGCGCAGGAAAAGCACAAAATAGAACCTAGCCACTTCGCGTAAAAGCTCATAATGTTAACGATATAGTAATATTTTGACGCATCGAACTTTATCACCCGCAGCATAAAGTACTGATACTACAAGTTTTTTTCGTTATTCTTACCGGTATTGCGCTAAAGCAGTTTTGCACCTGAAAACAAGTAAAAATAGGACTTGAAAAAATTAAATAGCATACATGTATAATATAATCTTGATCACGGCAAGTGTTTCAATAGAGATGTGGTTATAATTTGTCACTTGTGCAGTCAATACCTTAAATTAACTTTTACAAAGTATTTTTTTTTAAACGGCCCATGAGCATAAATTGAGAACGATATTATTAATTCTAGTATATTTTAGGAACAGCAGGCCATTATATCCAAAACTTTTTTAAAATAGCATCCACATCACTTACTGGCGTACAGTTTCGTGTCTGGCAACAAAAAAGTACATTTAATTTCAATGATTAAAAAGACATTAAACATCCGTACATCACGCACCCATGCATGCTATCTGAAAATATTCTACATGCTGCTTTTAGAAATTTGAAGCGGCATATGGTGTTTCCTTGCGGAGACGCGCGCTCAGGGGAACTGCGATTCCGAAAGATGCCTTTCCCAGTCCCATATGCCCATCCCAAGATCATGCCCGGGAGAGCAAATGTCGCCCCAGCCAGGTCGGACACATCTGTCATTCGACCACTAAGTATTGTCAAAGCTAGGGTTAATTGAAGATAGCTCTACATGTTATTAGTAGAGTTTTTAAACGTTGAGATACTAGTGAACGTATACACAAGAGCGGATAAAAGATGTCTTTAGTTGTCCAAGAACAAGGTTCCTTCCAACACATTTTACGGTATGTTTATTATTACTAGTGAGCTATGACAAAATCGGCTAAAAACTTAAAAATATGACAGACAAGAAAGGAAATTCATTCACCTCTTTAATCGTGGCGATTATTCGCTAACGACGTGATTAAATATAATAATGATGTTCCCGGGCTGGACTAAGAACGTAATAATAAGGCTGATGAACAAATTTATGGTTTATGCATCAAAAAGGAACATGAATTTGGCATAAGCGCACATAATTACGGAACATTGCAATAGCGGTCGGAGGTAAAGTACCGGGAATGCTTTACAATGAATCAGCTATTGGCGGATATTGACCAACCAACACTAAAATTTTATATCCTGCTCCGATTTTTGTCTTGGCCGTGAAATCCATTATGCACATTTTTTACTAACGTTTATCAATAAGTTCGGTTTCCCGTCTAAATTTTTTTACGCAGTTTGTTGAACACTAACGTTGACGGTAACATTAAGATCGTTTACGCTTTGACCACTATCAAGGGTGTTGGTCGTCGTTACTCCAACTTGGTCTGTAAGAAGGCTGATGTTGATTTACACAAGAGAGCTGGTGAATTGACCCAAGAAGAATTGGAAAGAATTGTTCAAATTATGCAAAACCCAACTCACTACAAAATCCCAGCTTGGTTCTTGAACCGTCAAAATGACATCACTGATGGTAAGGACTACCACACTTTGGCTAACAACGTCGAATCCAAATTGAGAGATGACTTGGAAAGATTAAAGAAAATCAGAGCTCATCGTGGTATCAGACACTTCTGGGGTTTGCGTGTTAGAGGTCAACACACCAAGACCACTGGTAGAAGAAGAGCTTAAACTGATAAGATTATTCAAGCTTAATCTTTTTTGTACGAGTACATATATTTCCATAGCACTTCCTAATTGACTTTTTTTTAAAATAAATAAAGAAAAGAAAATTAATTTTGTGACCATAATTTCAACTTGCCTTTTTTTTGTACAGGGTTTCAGGGATAAATGGACCCTTGAAAGAATATAATATTACATCTCTATATAGATTTATGAAACAGGCCGCTTTAAATCTAAAAAAGAACGTTGGTGTAGTCTCAGTCATTACTTTGTGTAGTTTTTGTTAATATTGATAGCATCAGTGCTCAAGAAAATAAACACTGAGAAAGATTAGTTTTTGAAAGAATTGAGATCGACCTCCCCAAGGGGTTTTCTTTCGTATGCATTGAACTTTAGGCGGTTTTCCTTGCCTTTAGGACTTTTGATAATCTCGCTATGACCGGTATTTGATAATGTTCTCTTAACAAGCACAGATTTCCTGTGGAACTTGAGCTGTCCGCCGGGCTTGCAAGGCGTTATGTGGTGGTCTTCGAAGATCGAGGACGTATTGGCAGGTGAAGTTTTCAGCAACTCTGCAGTAATAGCCTCCTTCGTACTCGTTGGCGTAGAGGTAATTTCCAACGCAGCGTCTGAGTAAGATATCATAGACATCGAATCATTAGAGTGAACTTTGCAATGGCTGGTGTTGCCACTGTTCTTGTGCTTTTTAGCAGCCTGCCTTTTGTTCTGAAACCATATTTGAACCGATTTTTCGGACATATTACATTGCTCGGATAACTCTATCCTTTTAGCCTTATTGGGCGTGGGACATTCGTCAAATGCTGTTTGCAATATCCCAAGCTCATATGATGAAGTTCTTCTTCTTTTCCGACGAGCTAACCGAGCATTGTCTATCTTAGGCTCCTTCTTTGGAAAAGTTTCCTGTGAGTGTGTAATAAAGGCAAATGACCTTTTCTTTTCTTTTCTTGTGGTTGGTGTGAGAACAGCCTTTGCAGCAGATAGAGGAGTAAGAATATTAACTTTTTTATAAGAGTGCATACTCTGAGGTGGCTGCTCTTTAGAACAGACTCTGACCGTTGGCGTGAATGGTGAATGAGAGCTCAGCTTCTTGGGCTTGGATAAAGGCGTCATGGAAGTGGTTACACGTTGTGATAAGAAATCCACAGCCTGTGGACTTTTCCTTTTTGGCCTTTCCTCATCGCAAGGACTTTTATAAATATTTACCACTGGTCTCACAATGTGCGCAGATGCAGCTAATGGTGGCAACCTGATGACACCTTGGTCATCACTAGGGAAGTTTGTATTTGGCAAAGTATGCAGTTGGAAAGGCGAATTAGAAGTACCTGTAATAATGTTTGGTAAAGAAGGAAGCACGGTATTTCTGCTTTCCATGTTATATATATACGATATTTTGTGTTATTGTTATTTCCCTACAAATGCTAGTTACACTGGCTGGCGAGGGTAAAGAAGAAGATAATACGAATTATAATCTACGTTGGCAAGATCGGGAGGACGCCATATATATATTTATAAACATTCATCTGTGTGATCCAGATCAAACAAATAAACAATGAGTAAACGAAAAATCTGGCTGAAATGTCTCATGCTATTAACCCAATTCAGCATTGATATTAAAAATACCGACGTATCCCTGCACGGAAAGCGCGTCTGATGTTTACCATTCCGGGTTTTTGGCGCGCGTCATGTCCAAATTAGGACGTGGTTTATAGCCGAAAGAGGAAATGTGATCTGCCCACCTGTGCGGCCCTTCTCTGAGCGTTTCGAGCAGGATGCATAATATGCTCCCTTCGTACGGTAGAGGACAAATATGACCATTACCCGACTATTGAGGACATATGTCGTTATTAGAATTTAGCACCTTTAAAGTTATATTGCACTTTTAATTACCAAGATTCATTTGAGAGTGTAAAGGGTTTTATGGTAGAATACAAGTCAGAAGAAGGCTAAAATCAACAGATCAATATTTTTTTTGGTTGTTGGGTTGGAGAATTATAAAGTTTTTTTGATCTCCTTGTCTCCAGCTATTGTTTTCATTGAGTAGGGGTAGAGCTAGTTAGCTGCTTTTCGATGGTTGTAGTGGGTAAGAGTGAAGTGCGCAATGTAAGCATGAGTAGGCCGAAGAAGAAATCATTGATTGCCATCCTGTCGACCTGTGTTTTGTTTTTCCTCGTGTTTATAATTGGTGCTAAATTTCAATATGTTTCCGTTTTCTCCAAATTCTTAGATGACAGGGGGGACAACGAGTCACTTCAATTGCTCAATGACATAGAATTTACAAGGCTAGGACTGACACCTAGGGAGCCAGTAATTATCAAAGACGTAAAGACAGGGAAGGAGAGAAAATTACATGGACGGTTCCTTCATATTACCGATATTCATCCTGACCCTTATTATGTGGAAGGAAGCTCTATTGATGCAGTTTGTCACACAGGAAAACCAAGCAAAAAAAAGGATGTGGCACCCAAGTTTGGGAAGGCAATGTCTGGATGTGATTCTCCCGTTATTTTAATGGAAGAAACTCTGAGATGGATTAAAGAAAATCTTAGAGATAAGATTGATTTTGTCATTTGGACGGGTGATAATATCAGACATGACAATGACCGGAAACATCCAAGAACAGAAGCACAAATTTTTGATATGAACAATATCGTTGCTGATAAAATGACAGAATTATTTAGTGCTGGCAATGAAGAAGATCCAAGAGATTTTGATGTGTCTGTCATTCCAAGTCTTGGAAACAATGATGTCTTTCCACATAACATGTTTGCACTAGGACCAACTCTACAAACTAGAGAATATTATAGGATTTGGAAAAATTTTGTTCCGCAGCAGCAGCAAAGAACTTTTGATAGGAGTGCTTCATTTTTGACTGAAGTTATTCCAGGGAAGCTTGCTGTCCTGTCAATTAACACGCTGTACTTATTCAAGGCCAATCCGTTAGTTGACAATTGTAATTCAAAAAAAGAACCAGGTTACCAACTTTTACTTTGGTTCGGTTATGTATTAGAAGAACTAAGGAGTAGGGGAATGAAAGTATGGTTAAGTGGACATGTACCTCCAATCGCAAAAAATTTCGATCAGTCGTGCTACGATAAGTTCACGCTATGGACTCACGAATACAGGGATATAATCATTGGAGGATTATACGGTCACATGAATATTGACCACTTCATCCCAACGGATGGTAAAAAAGCTAGAAAATCGTTATTGAAAGCCATGGAGCAATCCACTCGTGTTCAACAAGGAGAAGACAGTAATGAAGAGGACGAAGAAACTGAATTGAATAGAATTCTGGATCACGCTATGGCGGCAAAAGAAGTTTTTTTAATGGGAGCGAAACCATCTAACAAAGAAGCATATATGAACACCGTCCGCGACACATACTATCGGAAAGTGTGGAATAAGCTGGAAAGAGTGGATGAAAAAAATGTTGAAAATGAGAAGAAAAAGAAAGAAAAGAAGGACAAAAAAAAGAAAAAGCCAATCACTAGAAAAGAGCTCATTGAACGCTATTCCATTGTGAACATAGGTGGTTCAGTCATTCCAACTTTCAATCCTTCCTTTAGGATCTGGGAATATAACATCACCGACATAGTGAATGACTCCAATTTTGCAGTTTCGGAGTATAAGCCCTGGGATGAATTTTTCGAGTCACTAAATAAGATTATGGAAGACTCTTTGCTAGAAGATGAAATGGACAGCAGTAATATCGAGGTTGGGATCAACCGCGAGAAGATGGGCGAAAAGAAAAACAAGAAGAAAAAGAAAAATGACAAGACTATGCCAATTGAGATGCCAGACAAATACGAACTCGGCCCTGCATATGTACCGCAGTTATTCACTCCGACGCGTTTCGTCCAATTCTACGCCGACTTGGAAAAAATCAATCAAAAATTACATAATTCATTTGTTGAATCTAAGGATATTTTCAGGTATGAGGTAGAATATACCTCAGACGAGAAACCATACTCAATGGATTCGTTAACAGTAGGAAGTTATTTGGATCTTGCAGGCAGATTATACGAAAACAAACCTGCATGGGAAAAATACGTCGAATGGTCATTTGCGTCTTCTGGATATAAAGATGATTAAGTTAATATACACATAGAAATGCATATCATTCTTCAATTACAGTTTCTTTTTCTTTTGTTACACTATTCTTTCAAGTCAATTTCATAATAATACAAAACCATCTTTCTTATCATATATAGGGTGATGTATTTTTAATTATTTAATAGGGCCTAGCGTTATCGTGCGAAGATTAATTATTGGCATTTTTGAAATACTCCTTGGAATCTTTAACGTCAGGTTTGATGGTGGCGGCTCCTGGGGTCCAGTTGCATGGCAAAACTGTACCATTTTTGTCAGTCCACTGGAAACCTTCGACTAATCTCAAAGCTTCATTGACGTTTCTGCCAACAGATAAATCATTGATAGTGATATGTCTAATGATTCCCTTCGGGTCGATTATGAACAAACCTCTTAAAGCTATACCTTCTTTTTCAATCAAAACGCCATAGTCTCTGGATAAGGAATGATTCTTATCAGCAAGCAAAGGAACTTTAACTGGACCTAATCCACCGTCTTTTCTGGGAAGGTTGGTCCATGCCAGTAAGGAATATTCAGAGTCGGTGGAGGCAAATAAAACTTGGGCGCCCTGATCTTCGAATTTCTTGGCGGCATCGGAAAACGCAACAATCTCAGTTGGACAGACAAATGAAAAAGCCAATGGGACAAAAGCTAGAACAACGTACTTACCTTTATACTTTTCCAGTGAAATTTCCTCGAAGATACCGTCGACTACGGCGGTTTTCTTAAATGGTGGGGCTTGTTTTTGAACTTCTGCTACCATGATTGGTTTTTTACGTTCTTGTAAGGCTAATATATTCTTGAGCAAAAAACAGTAATAGTGTTCACTTTGGATATTTCAAGATAAACAATGTAAGTAGCAAAAAACAATCGAAATTACAAAATATATTCTTACAATCGTCTGCTCTAAATACGTTAATCTAAATCTCATCCATAGTTGATCCTTGATTACTCGGGTAACAAACACCTTAGCAGATGTGTAAGAGAAAGGAGAGCCTCGCCCGCTCCTAAACGACGCCAATTGTAAGGGGGGATCAGCCCTTCCAACCCCCAATGACTAAAACTTGTAAACTAGAGGGGCGCATATAGTTAAGATAATCAGATACTGGCCCAATATGATATTGTCTAGATCTTGAGGATGACCAACCAACAGATTCCTGGCCACAGTATCCGTGGTCATTGATTTTGGCACTTGGAAATTCAAGAGATGGTTCTAGTCGTCGTAGCGCTTACTAACAAAAAAAACTAGCATAAGCCCGTTGAGAACTTTTACACTATATTAATTGAATAATTGGACGTTTTGTCGCTTTGCGACAGCACTCTCCTACCAGGTACATACTTAGTAATGTCTATATAGGGCTACATCATTTTTCTGCAAAGATAAAATCCTTCAATTCCTTGTAGGCCTTGTCCAAATCATCATTGACAATAACTTTGTCATGGGCACCTGTCTCAGCATATGCCAATTCAGCTTGAGCGGCGCTTAACCTCTTGTTGATGGATTCTTCGGTCTCCGTACCTCTACCTTCTAATCTTTTTTTCAAATCCTCGACCGATGGTGGAGCAATAAACAAAAACCTGGCATTTAACTCTGGGATAGCCTTGACAGATTTGACACCCTGCATATCAATATCTAAAATACAAGTCTTACCAGATTTACTGACTTGTTTGACGGAAGCGACAGTACTACCATAGTAGTTACCGGAGAATTGCGCCCATTCAATGAATTCATTGTTCTTAATCATAGATTTGAATTCATCTACGGAGACAAAGTTATAGTCCTTACCGTTTACTTCGCCAGCTCTTGGGGTTCTAGTAGTGGATGAAACACTAAACCCGAAAGAATCTGGATATTCAGCGAACAATTTCTTCAACAGTGTAGATTTACCTGTACCACTTGGGCCAGAAATTACGATAGGACGGGACATAACGCAAAGGTTTACTAATCTTTATCCGAAGTAAACTGTAGTTATCAACTAAAAAGAAACGCCATTGTGTATCCATTTATGCTAAATGTATTTTTTTTTTTCTTTTTTATGTGTTTCCAAGCTTTTTTTCGAAATTTGGAATGTACCGATGAGTACGGTTGCTATTAGCATCGACGCCGCCGGAAAGACGCATCACATATTTCGAGAACCGAAACTTCCTGTCGATATAACCTACACTTCAAATAGCTATCATTTCGAATCGTCGCAGTTTTGACAATCACATTTATACACTTACTGTCGTTTTTTATGTAAAGGCTGTGAAAATTTCACCTTATTAATGCTTATAGAGCAGAGTTTAGGATGAATTTTGCATTGTAGCCTGCCGTGAGCACACACAAGGAGTAGCAGAGCAGTAGTCTTGCCAAAGGATTATGACAGATGATATACCTTGCACAAACGTGATAGCAAGGAACTGCAAAAGTTGATATCGAACAATCATTATTCACGGTGTGACTTTTTCTGTTTCCGTTGCTTTTCTAGCTACTCTAAGATAAAGGGCACCCAAGATTGACAAATAGTTGTAGATTAAACATAGATTGCAAGCAGTGAAATTCAGAGGATAATCTTTTATCGCTGTCAGTACATACCATATGAAAAATGCTATCCAAGGTATTGCTGAATATAGCTTTCAAGGTGCTGTTAACCACCGCCAAGAGAGCAGTTGATCCTGACGATGATGATGAACTTCCACCTTCCCCGGATCTCCCGGGTAGCGATGACCCTATTGCAGGTGATCCTGATGTAGACTTAAACCCTGTTACAGAAGAAATGTTCTCTTCATGGGCATTGTTCATTATGTTGCTCCTATTGATCTCTGCATTGTGGTCTAGTTACTATTTAACTCAGAAACGAATTAGGGCAGTGCATGAAACTGTGCTTTCTATTTTTTATGGTATGGTTATTGGCTTGATAATAAGGATGTCCCCCGGGCATTATATTCAAGATACGGTTACTTTTAATTCATCCTACTTTTTTAATGTTCTATTGCCGCCAATTATTTTAAATAGTGGGTACGAGTTGAATCAAGTGAACTTTTTCAATAATATGTTATCTATCTTAATTTTCGCCATACCGGGCACCTTCATATCTGCTGTGGTTATTGGAATCATATTGTATATCTGGACCTTTTTAGGATTAGAGAGTATTGACATTTCATTCGCAGATGCAATGTCTGTTGGTGCTACATTATCTGCTACCGACCCTGTTACAATTCTTTCAATTTTCAATGCGTATAAAGTGGATCCTAAGCTATATACCATCATTTTTGGAGAATCACTGTTAAATGATGCCATCTCTATTGTTATGTTTGAAACCTGTCAAAAATTTCATGGTCAACCTGCAACATTTTCGTCGGTTTTTGAAGGGGCAGGCCTCTTTTTGATGACTTTCTCCGTTTCGTTGTTGATAGGCGTTCTTATAGGAATTCTTGTTGCTCTTCTGTTGAAACACACTCACATAAGGCGCTATCCTCAAATTGAGAGTTGTTTGATCTTGTTGATTGCTTATGAATCCTATTTTTTCTCCAACGGTTGCCATATGTCCGGTATCGTCTCCTTGTTATTTTGCGGAATTACTTTAAAACATTACGCCTATTATAACATGTCAAGAAGATCACAGATCACCATTAAGTATATTTTCCAACTATTGGCAAGATTATCAGAGAATTTCATCTTTATCTATCTAGGTTTAGAACTTTTTACTGAAGTAGAACTAGTCTATAAGCCACTGCTAATTATCGTGGCAGCTATTTCTATATGTGTTGCTCGTTGGTGTGCTGTGTTCCCATTGTCGCAATTTGTTAACTGGATATATAGAGTAAAGACAATCAGATCTATGAGCGGCATAACCGGAGAAAATATTTCTGTTCCCGATGAAATACCCTACAATTACCAAATGATGACATTTTGGGCAGGTTTACGTGGTGCTGTTGGTGTCGCCTTGGCGTTGGGAATTCAAGGTGAGTATAAGTTCACTTTATTGGCAACGGTCCTTGTTGTTGTTGTTTTAACAGTTATCATTTTTGGGGGCACTACTGCAGGAATGTTAGAAGTTTTAAATATTAAGACTGGTTGCATAAGTGAAGAAGATACATCTGATGACGAGTTTGATATAGAGGCTCCAAGGGCGATAAATTTATTGAACGGTAGTTCTATTCAGACAGATTTGGGCCCATATTCTGACAACAATTCTCCAGATATTTCAATTGACCAATTCGCGGTCAGCAGTAACAAGAATCTCCCCAATAACATATCCACAACTGGTGGTAATACTTTTGGAGGCCTTAATGAAACTGAGAATACTAGCCCTAACCCGGCAAGGTCTTCTATGGATAAGCGTAATTTGAGAGATAAACTGGGAACAATCTTTAATTCCGACTCACAATGGTTTCAAAATTTTGATGAACAGGTATTGAAGCCAGTATTCTTGGACAACGTTTCTCCATCCTTACAAGATTCGGCTACGCAATCACCTGCAGATTTCTCTTCCCAAAACCACTAGACTTTAAAGTGTATGGTTTCCTTGTTTCTAATATAAATATATTAATTAAGTCTTTATACATTCTCTCTTACTCAACGCCGAAGGAATACCCTTCTACACTTTATTCATTTTAAATCATGTACTGTTATATACACGCTAGTAGGATTGATCTTATTTAATCATATTTCGCACGTTACCCGACTGCTTTCAGTTTTGCCGCTTTGTGATAATGAGGAATTTCAGCTAGCTTTTAATGAGCCGATACTAAATCACCATGATTTTGGGAGAGGAAAAGAAGAAAAGGTAAAACAACGAATATTTTTCAAATACCTTAGTTACTGAATATCCATAACTACTCGTATAATTGGTGAGAAAATAGTGCATATTTAGTTTACTTTTTGCCTTTGATTGAAAATATATATTCATGGTGCTTTTTACTCGGTGTGAAAAGGCAAGAAAGGAGAAACTCGCCGCTGGTTATAAGCCCTTAGTTGATTATTTGATTGATTGTGATACTCCCACATTTTTAGAAAGAATTGAGGCAATCCAAGAGTGGGACCGATCCAGAGATGATCTTTATGTTTGGATTCCCATTCTAGACAGAATGGACGGGCTGTTGTTAAAAGTGGCAGAGAAATATAAATACAAGCAAGACCCCAAGAAGGAGTGTGAAGTCAAATTGGTGGAAATGGAAGCGCATGATGTTGATTATTGTTTGAAAATGCTAAAGTTTACTCGTCGACTACTTCTAAATACAGAAAACAGGTTTGTTTATTCATCTGGAGATGTTTTAATGTATCTACTGAATTGTCCGAATTTTACAATAAAACTAGCGGTCATGCGAATTTTAGCCATTTTAGGGGAAAGGTTTGTGATTGCGAGAGAAAAAATAGTTGCACATAACATATTTGGAGATCACAACCTCAGGAAAAAAACTCTCAAACTAGCTTTATCTCTGTCATCTTCCGTCATGGATGAAGACGGAGAGCACTTTTCTCTTGTCGATCTATATTTTGATAAGAAAAAAGTGCCTCAAAAATGGAGAAAGTTGAGATTTACACATTATACTTCAAACGACTTTAAAAAGTCAAGCCAGCAAAAAAATAACATTAATGAAACCCAAACTTCCATTAAGAAGGTAACTATGACGACCCAAGAACTGTGTGAACACTCACTACAGCAAATATTTGATAAGGGTATGGCCCTTTTACCCGCAGAAAGTTGGTTTGATTTCTCAATAAAAGCTTCGGTGGCGAAGGCCTTCAGTGATGATTCAGGTGAAAATATAGATTTGAGAAATATAATTATTGAAACAAAACTGAATGCTATTGCATTTGTTAACACCATTTTCTCGCCTCCTCAAGTAAGCTCGAAGTTATTTGAATTAGATCCGTATGCTTTTAATAGTCTAACTGATTTGATATCGTTGTCTGAAACCAAAATACCAAAAGAGCTAAGAACGGATGCTTTATTCACATTGGAATGTATATCCTTGAAGCATGTCTGGTGCTCAGACATTATCAGAAATCTCGGTGGTAACATATCGCATGGTCTGTTGTTTCAGATTCTCCGTTACATTGCCAAGACATTGAGAGAAGCGACAGACGAAATCGATGAAGAATATAATGTGAGGTTCTTCTACTTGATATCAAATTTAGCTGACGTTAAGCCTTTGCATGAATCTCTTTTCGCCGCGGGTTTAATACCTACTTTATTGGAAATTGTATCTATAAGAAATTGCCCATATAAGCGTACTCTCGCATCTGCTACTCATCTCCTAGAAACATTTATAGATAACAGTGAAACTACCACTGAATTTATCGAAAATGATGGGTTTACTATGCTGATCACTTCAGTCGCCAATGAGATTGATTTCACGCTTGCACATCCAGAGACGTGGCAACCGCCAAAATATTCAGTGGTTTATTATTCAATTTCTTTTAGGGAGTTGGCATATATTAGAAGTTTATTGAAACTCGTTCTCAAATTATTAAGCACAGACTCAGGGGATAGAATTAGAAATTTAATAGATTCGCCGATACTTGTTTCATTAAAGAAAATCCTAGAAAATAAACTTGTATTCGGTTTAACATTAATAACTTACACTCTGGATGTAGTTCAGAAAGTAATAAATAGTGAGCCTACTATTTATCCTGTTCTGGTTGAAGCAGGACTTATTCCATATGTTATCGATAATTTTCCAAAGTTAATTGGGCCTTCCGCCGAATTATTAAGTTTACTTCCAGATGTCGTTTCTGCCATATGCTTGAATCCAGAAGGGCTGAAGCAAGTTAAAGAAAAGGGTCTCATAAACAATTTGTTTGATTTCTTACTCGATGCTGACCACGCGCGTATATTAACAGGTGGAGATCGTTCTACGGAATATGGTACTGACATTGATGAATTAGCAAGACATTATCCAGACTTAAAGGCAAATATCGTGGAGGCTTTGTGTAACGTCATCAGAAAAATGCCAAGTACCTTTAGAAATGAAAGGGAGTTTCTTTTTACTTCACCAAAAGATCAAAAGTACTTTTTTCACAGAAAAAATGAGGAAATATTGACAGATAAAGAGGAACATGAACCTGCATACTGGGAGCTATTAGATAAGGGAACTATGCTGGACACATTTACCAGTGTTTTGTTTGGTATGTCTTTAGGAAATGGTTCTTTTTCACAGGTGCCACAACATCTGGAAGCGAGAGATTTTCTGGCAATAATATTTATGGAAAATCCTCCTTATGAATACTTTACCTCCGTGGCAATCTCAAATGTTACTGAGGTCCTCCAGTATCTGGATGAAAAATACGAAGACTACGCATTCATGGATGTTATGAAAGTATTGAACGATCAATTGGAGAACCTGAATGATTTTTTGAATAGTCCAAATGATAGAAGTTTCTTTTTAGAAAGAGATGGGGAAAACTCGGTGCGTTCATGCCATTCAAAACTTTGTCGACTTGCCGCTATTTTGAACATTGTTACGAATGTATACATTGATCTCACTACCTTATCTTGTAAGAGAATCATGCAGATCTATTCTTATTTTGACAAAAAAGGATTTTCTTTAATTAAAAACTTAAAGTTGCTATTCCAGAAATGTGCGTTGGAGGAAATGTACATACGCCAACATATGCCAGATTCTGTTATTACAGAAACAATGCCGTTGCCTATAGTGGATGTTTCCGGAGATGGACCACCACTTCAAATTTATATCGATGACCCAAAAAAGGGTGATCAAAAGGGGAAAATTACCAGCGTAAAAACGAGAAATACTCTTCAAATGCGAACAATACTGTATACATTACAATCAAATACTGCAATTCTATTTCGCTGCTTTTTAAGGTTAAGCCACTCTAGGAATATGGATCTAGAGCATAAAGATTTGACGACAGAAGTTCATATATTTGAGAACGTTGTTGAAAATGTTATTGAAATGTTGAAGGTCACCGAACTCGAAGGTCATCTACCGTATATTCTCGTTTTATTAAACTTCAACACCTTTGTGTTTACTATTCCAAAGGCTTCCCCTAATTCCACTGAAATATTACAAACAATACCGGCTTATATTTTCTATCAAAAGGGGGGCTATTTACTTTATTTGCACATTATAAGGGATCTCTTTACGAGAATGACAAAAATAAAAGATTTATCCTCACTTGATAACATAAACTACATAGATGAGTCCAACGGTATCCTAACCTTAAGCTGTTTAATTAATGCTCTCACCTTTTACAACAAATCAATGCAAACTGAAACCATGGAGAATGTCCAAAGTATTGGTAAGTATTACGTTTCAATAGATGACGATTATAATATTATGAAAGCTTTAACAGTTCCTATTAAGGTAATGGCTCTCGCAATGATTTTAGATTTGGATAAATCGGATAGCCTCTTCAAGACACAGTCTCGTAATGTGCCTTACTCAGTTTTCAAGCAACTTCTTAGTATGCTTAAAAATATATTCACTAATGTGAACATCTATACCAAGGAATTATATGAATTGCATTGGGACCTAATATTCCCACCAATTAAAAAAATTAGCTTGTTTGAGCAAGTCGGCATTCCCGGTGATGTTGCGGCAAACTATTTAACAGATACTGGTGATGATCTTCCTGCAGATAACAGTATTGGCCTGTTTTCGCCTGAACAATGGGAAAAATATAAAAAATTAATCGGTGAAGATAAATCCATCTACTATCCACAACCAATGCAAGCTCAGTATTACAAAGGATGTTCCTCAAAAGAATTAGATGAGCTGAGAGATACCTTTTTCAATGACGGTTTACCATCTAGGATCTTCACTGTACTCCCTTTCTATCCTAAACTTGTAAACGCGTTTGCAAAAACTTTGCTACAAATTTTTACGAAATACGATGAACCCACTGAAGTGTTTGCTGGTAAAATCTTAGATCGAATTTTAGAGACAGATCTAGATGACCCTGCTACTTTATCTTCCTTAATCCATTTATTTGGTATATTCCTGAACGAGAAATATATTTATCAAAAGGCTTCGCATTTAATGCAAAGGTTCATTGAATATCTTGAGAAGTCTCTGAAGCCAGAACATGTTAATACGCCTTGGTTTTCGAAAGCTCTTTACGTTTACGAAATTATACTGGCGAAATCTGAGCTTCCACACCTCGAAGAGCTTTCCAAGGATGTTCTTCTGAGATATCCATTGCTTTCCATGGCGAAAGTCTTTCGCATACCAGACCCTATGAAGCAGAAATTATTTGACATACTGATCAGAGTTTCTGATATTTCCAATTTTTATTCTGCACTGGCAACATCACGCATACTTATTTTCTACTCTAGGGATGAGTTGTATGCTAACAACATAGCTAGATCTGGAATATTATCTAGATTGTTGAAAGTAATTGGAAGTTTCCAAAAACTAGACAAAATAAACTTTTTAGAGTCATCTTTCCTTTTATTAACCAGGAGATGTTTTGAAACGACTGAAAATGTTGATGCTTTAATACGCGCAGAAATTAATAGAAGCTTTACAGCAAGACCGTTAGGTGGTGGGGATGATGCTGTACGTGAGTTAACCACTATTCTAGAAGAAAAGGCGCATGTGGTCATGCGTAGTCCCTCTCAATTTATTGACGTTCTTTGCGAAACAGCTCGGTTCCAGGAATTTGATGATCAAGGTGCGTTGGTTGATTACTCATTGAAAAGATTTCTTGGTGAAAAAGATAAGAATACGCAAGCCTCAAGTGCAGAAAAATCAGATATCTACGAGAGAACGGGGATCATGCATTTATTACTGTCACAACTTATGGCTGCTTCTGAGAAAGACTGGTTGTCTGAACCGGCCAACTCCTCGGATTTGCCTGAGAACAAAAAAGCCCAATTGGACCCATCAAGAAATCCTGTATGTGCTTACATGATTTTTCTTTTGAAGCTTTTGGTCGAGTTAGTTAGCAGTTACAATCAATGTAAATTTGAGTTCTTAACTTTCAGTAGAAGAAACACATATGCAGAACGCCCCAGACCAAGAACAACTGCTATTAACTTTTTCCTTTATAGATTATTAGACAAACCTGTTGGAACTGACCACGATAAGCATGAAGCTAAAAGAAGAGAGGTTATTGGAATGCTAGCACGTTCCGTAATTATTGGTTTCTTGGCTACTGTTCAAGATGATAGGACGACCAAGACTGACGTCAAGCTTGCTGATCCTCACATGAACTTTATTAGAAAATTTGCCATTGAAGCGATTATAAAAGCCATTCGCAACGCCACTTCCTCTTCTAAACTTTTGGAAAGTAATCATTTAAAGTTAGATATGTGGTTTAGAATCATTACATCGATGGTTTATGTCCAGGCTCCATATCTTCGCCAACTACTTGATTCAAATAAAGTTGAGGCAGATCAGTACCAATTGTGTAAACTGGTTATAGACCTCGGTCTTCCGTCAGTTATCACGGAAGCCATGGCCAGTATAGACTTAAACTATCCTTTTTCCAAAAAGATTTTCAACGTCGCTGTTGAAGCTCTAAACACAATTAGTTCGACAAGGAACAATTTTTCTGAGCACTTCAAAATTGAAGATCATGATGAAGTTGAAGACGAGGTTGACGAGTCTGATAAGGAAGAGATCCCGGATATGTTCAAAAACTCAGCGCTGGGAATGTATGACGTAGAGGACATTGAAGAAGACGACGATGACGACACATCATTAATTGGAGACGATGATGCTATGGCATTTGTTGATAGTGATAACGGATTTGAAGTAGTATTTAGTGACGAAGATGATGATATGGGAGAAGAAGATGCAGATGATGCTCGTTCAGATTCGGAAGAAAATGAATTATCTTCTGAAATGCAATCAAGTACAGCGGACGGCACGGATGTGGACTATGAGGTTGATGATGCAGATGGACTAATTATCAATATTGACCAGCCCTCAGGAGATGATGAAGAAATGGCAGACTATGATGCTAACATTAGCCATTCTTCTCACAGTGAAAATGAAGATGACGCTTCAATGGACGTCATAGAAGTTTACGACGACGAGCTAAGTTCTGGATATGATGTTGATTTAAGCGATTATGACGTAGATGAATCTGATTGGGACTCCGGGTTATCCAGCCTATCTATTTCTGATGAAGATAGTGAAAGTAGCGAAGATGAGCCTATTAACTCCACCAGAATGGGAGATTCAAGAAGGAGATGGCTGATAGCTGAAGGCGTGGAGCTAACTGACGACTCGCAAGGTGAGAGTGAAGAAGATGATAGAGGTGTTTTCCGTGGTATTGAACATATATTTTCAAATGAGAATGAGCCTTTGTTTAGAGTTCATGACGAAATGCGTCATAGAAACCATCATCGCTCAATCAATCGTACCCATTTTCACTCTGCTATGAGCGCCCCCTCTTTAAGCTTATTAAATCGTGGAAGAAGAAACCAAAGCAACCTAATAAATCCACTAGGGCCTACAGGATTGGAACAAGTGGAGAACGATATTTCAGATCAGGTGACTGTTGCTGGTTCAGGCTCTCGCCCAAGATCACATCATCTTCACTTTTCGGAAGTTCTAGTCTCAGGCAGCTTTTTTGATGAACCTGTCTTAGATGGCATAATTTTAAAGTCTACGGTATCCAGATGGAAGGATATATTCGACATGTTTTACGACTCTAAGACTTACGCTAACTGTATTATTCCTACTGTTATCAACAGATTATACAAGGTCAGTTTAGCTTTGCAAAAGGACTTGGAAAACAAACGTGAACAAGAGAAATTGAAAAATAAGAACCTACTATTCAACGAGGCTAAAGTAGAAAGCCATAACAGTTCTGATGCTATATCGGTAGAACAAGACGATATACAAGAAAGCAATGTTACTCATGATGACCACGAGCCTGTATATGTTACTATTCAAGGTTCCGAGGTTGATATAGGTGGTACAGATATTGATCCAGAATTCATGAATGCATTGCCTGATGATATAAGAGCCGATGTCTTTGCACAACATGTTAGAGAAAGAAGAGCAGAAGCTAGGCTAAATTCTGATCATAACGTACACTCCAGAGAAATCGATTCCGATTTTCTGGAAGCAATTCCTGAAGACATCAGAGAAGGAATATTGGATACTGAGGCAGAGGAACAGAGAATGTTTGGTAGAATTGGCTCTTCGGCCGATGTGATTAGAGCAGACGACGACGTTAGCAACAATGACGAAGAAGTTGAAAACGGTTTGGATCATGGAAATAGTAATGATCGCAATAACGCCGACCCTGAAAAGAAAAAACCGGCTAGAATATACTTTGCACCATTAATTGATCGTGCCGGGATTGCCTCATTGATGAAATCTGTGTTTATTTCGAAACCTTATATTCAGCGTGAAATTTATCATGAGCTTTTCTACCGTTTATGTTCTAGCAAACAAAATAGAAATGATTTGATGAATACATTTTTATTTATACTAAGTGAAGGTATCATAGATCAGCACTCTTTGGAAAAGGTTTATAACATTATTTCCAGCAGGGCAATGGGGCACGCAAAAACCACGACCGTTAGACAGTTACCATCAGATTGTACCCCGCTAACAGTGGCTAATCAAACTATCGAAATTTTGCAAAGTCTAATTGACGCGGATTCTAGGCTAAAATACTTCCTGATTGCAGAACATGACAACCTGATAGTGAACAAAGCTAATAACAAATCTAGGAAAGAAGCCTTACCTGACAAAAAATTAAGATGGCCTTTATGGCATTTATTCTCACTTTTAGATAGAAAGCTCATTACAGACGAAAGCGTATTGATGGATTTGTTAACAAGAATATTACAAGTTTGTACTAAAACATTGGCTGTCCTTTCTACAAGTTCAAATGGTAAAGAAAATTTAAGCAAAAAGTTTCATTTACCTAGTTTTGATGAGGATGATCTCATGAAAATTTTATCCATCATTATGCTTGATAGTTGTACTACAAGAGTATTTCAACAAACACTTAATATAATTTACAACCTCTCTAAATTACAAGGCTGTATGTCCATTTTCACGAAACATTTGGTATCTTTAGCTATCAGCATAATGAGTAAATTAAAGAGTGCTCTCGATGGGCTATCACGTGAAGTAGGCACTATCACCACCGGAATGGAGATCAATTCAGAGCTGTTACAGAAATTTACCCTTCCAAGTTCTGATCAAGCTAAATTATTGAAAATTTTAACTACGGTTGATTTTCTTTACACTCACAAAAGAAAAGAGGAAGAGCGCAACGTTAAAGACCTTCAATCTTTATATGATAAGATGAACGGCGGACCAGTGTGGTCCTCATTGAGTGAGTGCTTATCTCAATTTGAAAAGAGTCAAGCCATCAACACTTCAGCCACAATCTTACTTCCGTTGATCGAATCACTTATGGTTGTATGCAGGCGTAGTGACTTAAGTCAAAATAGAAACACTGCAGTCAAATATGAAGATGCTAAATTATTGGATTTTTCCAAAACACGTGTCGAAAACTTATTTTTCCCATTTACAGACGCACACAAGAAGTTGTTGAATCAAATGATTCGTTCAAATCCAAAACTGATGAGTGGTCCTTTCGCATTATTGGTCAAGAATCCAAAAGTTTTGGATTTTGACAACAAAAGATATTTCTTCAATGCCAAATTGAAGTCTGATAATCAAGAGCGTCCTAAATTACCTATTACCGTTCGCCGTGAGCAGGTTTTCTTGGACTCTTATCGAGCCTTATTTTTCAAGACAAACGATGAAATCAAGAATTCTAAATTAGAGATAACATTCAAAGGAGAAAGTGGTGTCGATGCCGGTGGGGTAACCAGAGAATGGTACCAAGTACTATCGAGACAGATGTTCAACCCTGATTATGCTCTTTTTCTTCCTGTACCATCGGATAAAACTACTTTCCATCCTAATCGGACATCAGGTATCAACCCTGAGCACCTTTCTTTCTTTAAATTTATCGGGATGATTATAGGGAAAGCAATTAGAGACCAATGCTTTTTGGATTGCCATTTTAGTCGTGAAGTATACAAGAATATTTTGGGTAGGCCTGTATCATTGAAGGATATGGAGTCTCTTGATCCAGATTATTATAAATCATTGGTGTGGATTCTTGAAAACGATATCACAGATATTATAGAGGAAACTTTTTCTGTTGAAACTGATGATTATGGTGAACATAAAGTTATCAATTTGATTGAGGGGGGCAAGGATATAATAGTTACAGAGGCCAATAAACAGGATTATGTGAAAAAGGTTGTCGAATATAAACTTCAGACATCTGTTAAGGAACAAATGGATAACTTTTTAGTGGGTTTCTATGCCCTTATATCCAAAGATCTCATTACAATATTTGATGAGCAGGAATTGGAGTTATTAATCAGCGGTTTGCCTGATATTGATGTCGACGACTGGAAAAACAATACTACTTATGTTAATTACACCGCAACCTGTAAGGAAGTGAGTTATTTTTGGAGGGCAGTTAGATCCTTCGACGCTGAAGAACGTGCCAAGTTGTTGCAGTTTGTTACCGGTACTAGTAAAGTTCCTCTAAATGGGTTTAAGGAACTAAGCGGTGTCAACGGTGTTTGTAAATTTTCCATCCATCGTGATTTTGGTTCATCAGAAAGACTACCATCATCACATACCTGTTTCAATCAACTGAATTTACCTCCTTATGAATCATATGAGACATTGCGTGGTTCACTATTATTGGCAATCAATGAAGGGCATGAAGGGTTTGGTCTTGCCTGATCATTTTTCGTGTAAATTTATAGCGCCATGTAACCAAGTATTTTAGAACGTCTTTTATTTAAACCTTTAACCATACAACACTTGCCCAAGGAAGAGGAACAGAAGGATTTTTTAATTTGTAAAAATGCGTTTAATCTTAACGAAACATAATACAGATTTCATGTGCATTTCGCCCTTTTTTTTTATGACAAGCACTATCTTCCAAAGTTTCTCAAAAAGGTATGATGTAAGATACAGTAAATGATATGTAAAAAAAGTACAAACTCCACTTATAAAACCATATTGAAACAGTGAATGGTTATAATATTTTACATAAAGATTAATAGAATACACTTACCTAAGAAAAATATCCGTGAAAACAAATTACAAAATTAAAAGTCACTTATCACATTAGAAACTCAAATACGAAAACAAAACAAAGAAAAGTAACAAAAAGTGGTTTGAAGACGGAAATACGATCATTCTTTCCATTCCCAACATGTCATGATCTCTCCATTTTCTTCAAGAAGATATAATTCTATATTCTCTGATTGCTCTTTCATGATTTTTTCTTTCGTTTGAGCCCATAGATTATTCTGTTCTTTTATATTTGGTATGTCGCTCAATAAAGTAGCTCTTAGTTGAACTGTTGTCAGAAAAGGTTCTTCACCTTTGTTCTTCTTTACATCTTTCAATTTATCAATTGCCTCTTTTACCAATTTCTCAATTATCTGCTCTCCTTGAACGTAATTGTCAAGTGTCGATTGTATTTTTTTGATAAGGAAAAGGACGCCTAGGGTGATAAATAAAGAACCACCATATTTCGTTATATACTCCTGTATATCCCCTTCTAAATGACATTGCAACGTAACCCATTTTTTTGAAGTTGAACGATAAATATAGTTAGTGTTATTAGATTTAGATTTCTCTCTTTTTCCATTAGTTTCAAAATCTAATGGCAGCCAGATAATATCATCTTTTTTCTTTAATATTTCAAGCACATTTTTCCAATGATCATTGAATTCCCTTTGACTTTCCCATGACGGTCTGGAATGAGAGAATATATCATATAATTTGGTTTCCGTTTCACCACTCTCAAAGAGATTCTCTCCTTCACCACATTCATGTTGTGCATTCTTCTTTTTAAGATATTCATTTACTTTCCAAACCAGTTCATCAACCTCCTTTTCTTTACTTTCATCTTTGGCACAATATTTTGGAAAAGGAATAATACCATACGTTTCTAAAATAGAACTTTTAGGCTCATAGCCTGGTTCACACTCAACATTCATAAAAGAAGAACATATTCCATGCTCAGGACATTCGAGACAATTTGGTCGATAAGCTTGCAACACTGAATCTACCCTTTCAGTCTGAGGGAAAGCTGAGATTGCAAGAGATTTCAGGGGCTTTTCATGACCGCAATATCCTACTTGAATTCTCTGTTCTCGATACCAAAGACCAAAAAGAATAGGACATATTATTGAAAGGAAAATAGCACCATTCCATAACCAAATGAAGAGATGTGCAATAAACGGTTTCATAATATCTATCCCTCTTTTAGTTTTGTTGGCAATGAAGTGCCTGGTGCGACCTTTTGGACTTCGTATATTTTTTTTCGACGATAACCTACTAGTATCCTCTTCGTCTTGATTATCAAAAGTTTCTGATATTTTTGTTAGTTCTTCTTTTGCTTCCTTCACCTCAGGTTGGACTTCCAAATTGATATTCTCCATCACCTCACTTTCATTTCTTGTTTCTGCTCCAGTTGAAGGACCAACAGGCTCTTCTGTTTCGATTCTGATAGACGATAAGTCCGTGGATTTTATAGAATGATCATAATTCTCCGTAGCTGCACTAGCTAACTCTTTATTTAGTTGAGCTAAAAATTCGTTTGATACTTTTAAATTCGGCAATTCTGGTTTTGGAAGCTCTTTTACCCTTGGTTTGTCATCCGAAGAATCTTTCTTATGAAGTTCTTCTACAGTTTCCAGTTCAGAAGTTAAATCAGCAGAAGTTGCTTTCCCATCTGACTTAGATTGTGGAGGAGACTCTGGTGGTTTATTGGCCTTACTAGATCTTTTCTTTCTTTTCTTTTTAGGAGACTTCTCTTCCTGTATTTGCATCTTCGCTTCATTATCCGTACTAATTTGTTCCCTTTTCCTCTTGTTAGTTTCAACATTTTCATCTTTGACAGTTTTACTCTCACTAGAACTTGATTCAAGCTTTTTACTCTTTAATGTCTTTTTGCGATCTGCGTTTTTTGCCCCAGACTTCACAACCTTTTGAATGCTAGTTCTAACCTTTGAGGCCTCAGGTGAAGATTGGAGACGTTGCCTCACTTTCTCCTCAAACAATTTCACCAAGACAGGCTTCCTAGCGTTGGCAGGGAACGCAACATCATTTTCTACCAAAACTCTTCTCAATTGGCTGACCTTCAGCGTTTTCGGATCAAGGTTTCTGTGATCCATTGTCGATTAGTGAAGATAGGAAACTTCCTTTTCTACTATTATGTCCGTTAAAGTTCATCCTACCGTTTCTTTGCTGTTAAAATCTCTCTTCTTTTTTATTTTTTTCAAACTTATCTCTTACTATTTATGGAAGGACGATCAAGAAAATGTATATACTATCCCTTCCCCTACGCATACAGAATATATTAAAATGAATAGATAATAGAAACATATACCGATTGTAACATGAGTTTCGTCCCAGAATATAAATTGCTTGAAAAATTTAATACTATTTAGTAAGCAGGATCACTATCGTCACCAGAAGCCCGCAATGTGGCCAGATATTCTCCTCTTGATATCTTGTCCTCAATGGCCTGAATGGTGTAGTCACTAAGAGTTTCTTCATAGGGACCCAATATTTCCACTAGCGTTGTTTTTGAACCGCTTTTGCCATCAGATTTGCATCGAGATGTATAGGGCTTGCCTAAAGGAATTATCCACATAAGTATGTTAGAACCCATAAAGTCTTTTATATTAGCTAAGATTGACTTTTTGTCCCAGAAAGAGTGAAATTCAGATCTATCGAACTCTACCACAAACCTCAACTTGTTTGCTTCCGAGTAATAACAAAATATCTTCCTTGTTCCAAATTTTTTCCTTTTGCTATCTATGATAGCCTCCAAAGACGTCTTGTTTTGACTCATGTAAAAAATACTCGATGCCAACAAACTTGCGGTTAATAACCATCCAAGGATGGCAAACACTAACGTTGAAATTATATTTGCGTTTAAATTGGGGCTATAATTATGATTGTGTTGAGTAATAATTCTTATGTAAACGCAAATAGACACCCACATGATAAGTAAAAGTGTTGAAAAATAAGCAGCAAACTGCACAAAGAGTCTATAATTGTCTCTACCAATAACAGTCCCTATCCACATGCAGTAATGATCAAAGCGAGGAATGCAGTGGCCTAGTTCTGAAGAATGATGCGTTCGTTCCATTTTCAGACTTTGACATTCACTGCACCATATTGGGTATCCGTGAGGATCAGACTGATAACACTTAGGCGGAACCACAGCATCGTATTCCACTGAAGTGTTTTGAGAAGTGTTGCTAGTCTTCTCTTCAGAGGCTATAGGAAGGATCAAAAAAGGTGCTACGTGCGGTTGGGTACCTGGACCGACCAAGATAACTATTTGAAGCCATATGAAAATCACGACTACGTCTAGGAAGCATACCGCACAAATAAGACCAACCGAAACTGATTTCTGACGAAGTCGTTTGTCGACTTGCTCGTAACATAGTTTATGGCAGTAAGCCCACGTACCGTAGCACAGTAAACCGAGCACGATAATCGGTAAGATGAATCTAAACCATGACCTGCGCCTGATTCGAATATTCCATGATAGAGCCATTCATATACAACGGTTTAATTTCTGCCGTGTCGCGATGAAAGGACCTTAGCTAGGTTCTGAAAATATTACAACGGGCAGATATACGCCTAATTAGTTGTTTTGTTTGAGTGCTGTGTTTATGCTACTATTATTTAAAACGTAAATAGTGGAAAAAAAAATCGACTAAATGGTCCAAATCGGGCCGTTCGCTCGTAAATTTGTTCTTAAGCACTAATACTAAAGAGAGTATACAACAGAACAGACGCACAAGACAGCACTCATCATCAGCTAAGAAACTGAACTGCTTGTTAAAATTTGAGTTTGTTTCCTCTTAGGATTTGCAGCATTAGTGGGCCCCCGCACACAAGTAAATATAAGTGAAAGAAAAATGCTTATGGATGAGTATGAGGAAAACAAGGACATGTGTCCGATCTGTAAGACAGATCGATACCTTTCTCCGGATGTGAAATTTTTGGTGAATCCTGAATGCTATCACAGGATCTGTGAGTCGTGTGTTGATCGAATATTTAGTCTCGGTCCTGCCCAGTGTCCATATAAAGGGTGTGACAAGATTCTTAGAAAGAATAAGTTCAAGACCCAAATATTCGATGATGTGGAAGTTGAGAAAGAAGTTGACATCAGGAAGAGAGTGTTCAATGTGTTCAACAAAACTATCGATGACTTCAATGGTGACCTTGTGGAATATAACAAATATTTGGAAGAGGTGGAAGACATTATATACAAACTAGATCACGGGATCGATGTGGCTAAGACCGAGGAGAAACTACGCACCTACGAGGAATTAAACAAGCAACTGATTATGAATAACTTGGAGAGAAGCAGAACAGAGATAGAAAGTTTCGAACAGAGACAAAAATTCGAAAAGGAGATGAAATTGAAGAAGCGACTGTTGGAAAGACAAATCGAAGAGGAGGAAAGAATGAACAAAGAGTGGACAAAGAAAGAAATCGTCAACCGGTTGAGTACGACCACCCAGGATATCAATGAAACAATCGAAGGCGTTAAAAATACGGTTAAATTGAAAAAATCGTCCGCTAGAAGGAAATTGGAAGAACTAAATAGAGTTCTGAAAAACAATCCATATTTCAATTCAAATGTGAACGTACAGAATTCGAGACTCAAAGATGCTGTACCGTTCACGCCGTTTAACGGTGATAGAGAAGCACACCCAAGGTTTACGTTGAAAGGTTCAGTATACAATGACCCATTCATCAAAGATCTTGAGCACAGGAAAGAATTTATTGCGTCTGGGTTCAACACTAATTATGCGTACGAAAGGGTGTTGACAGAGGCATTTATGGGCTTAGGATGTGTTATATCCGAGGAGCTTTAAAACATCAGGATAGTGTGCAACGTGGCATAAGCTATGTAATCAACTACTTTTTATTTTCTATGTACGCATATACATGCATTCACGATCTGTTTCAGTGTTCAGAAAAAAGGCACCTACTGCTACGGTTGGCCCATACCTTTATTCTTTGTTCTTGTTACAAACGAGTGTGTAATTACCCAAAAAGGAAATTTACATGTTAAATGAAACCCAGTAATCAGAAAAAACAGTTAAGAAACCTAAAATGGTAGAGATAAAGATACAGATTCAGTGGTTGCTGAAAATCAAGTAAAAAAATGAAATAGAGTCTTCATATATAAACCGCCAGAAATGAATTAATGAGAGGGATCTGTAACTGTTTCTCGGATAAAACCAAAATAAGTACAAAGCCATCGAATAGAAATGCAACCATCTACCGCTACCGCCGCTCCAAAAGAAAAGACCAGCAGTGAAAAGAAGGACAACTATATTATCAAAGGTGTCTTCTGGGACCCAGCATGTGTTATTGCTTAGTTTCTGCGTACAAAAACGTTGTTCTCCCTCCTTTATCTTCCTTTTCCGCTACACCAATATATCATGTTTGTTCGTAATATTTCTTTTTAGACCTAATAATAAATATCCTAAGTAACTATATTATATAAAATATTTTGATACCCTGTACCTGCTTTTGTTATCGTTGTACATCCATGCACACGCTCATATATATATATATATATATATATATATGTATATGTACATATACCGCTTACCACCTACCGTGAAGTATATGTAAGGGTCTTCGCACCCGGATATCCCTTGTGGGATCTTGGATGCGGATGGTGAGTGTAAACAGGCCTCATAAAGCTGTCTCTGTGTGCGGAAGATGTCGTTTCATCGGCTTCGACCTCCTCCTTATCTTGCTTCATTGTTTCTTCGTAAGAGGGCGGATCTACGGGCAGCGGGGTCGCTGTCTCCTTGTATGCATGCTTATTTATATCACTCTTTCCGCTATCCATCATAATCTGTTTTTGTTTATGTGCTTTGAATACTCAACACATAAAATAATATCCAGTTAATTGTCGTCTGTCCATTGACGCTTTGCCTTTGTCCCTTTAGACTGTCTTTATTGTGAAATATGCACGGCTGAGAATTACGTATACAGTGACTATCGTATGGGGCGACAAAAGTTCCCAGCGAGAAACAAGATGAAGCAGACTGGGGCCTGCCTGTATGGAGGGAAGCATAAGTTAATATACCTCCAGATATTTGCAGATTAGGATACTGAACTGACGAAGACCTACGCTACACAACGAAGATAACACATGCTGGCACAAACATTCAAAAAACCACACAGAGCCGTTCTAGAACAGGTATCTGGGACCACGGTCTTCATCAGAAATAAGAGAACAAAGAGCAAGAGCTCACTGTCACCTTTGGCACAAAGGGTCGTCACGCAGTTGAGTGTGATGTCTGCAAGCAGAAAGCAGCCCAAGTTGCTGAAGCTGGCGCGTGAAGACCTGATTAAACATCAGACCATTGAGAAGTGTTGGTCAATTTATCAGCAGCAACAACGGGAGCGCAGAAATTTACAGTTGGAATTACAATATAAGAGCATTGAGAGATCTATGAACCTTCTACAAGAACTCAGCCCTCGTCTGTTTGAGGCTGCCAATGCTTCCGAGAAGGGCAAGCGATTCCCGATGGAAATGAAGGTGCCCACTGACTTCCCCCCAAATACGTTATGGCATTATAACTTCCGAAAATGATAGCGTGAGCGAACGCTTGACTGTCTCCTGCTGTAAATAACTGATGATCAATAGAATGCCACGTATATATGGACTTATATAATTATATGTACATAGACATATAAAGGGCATGTGGTAATTATGACATGAACTGTATCACTATTGACGTTTTTTTTACTGCTTTTTCCCATCCCTGCAAGCGAAAAAAAAAGCAAGCTGACTCTTGTATAAACTGCAAGGACTCATTGATTAAAAGTAGATTTACATTACAGACTAAAGGAAAAGGCAAACTATACCGGCTATACCACATTCGTTCAAAAATGCCCTCTACCACGCTACTGTTTCCGCAGAAACACATTAGGGCCATTCCAGGCAAGATATACGCGTTCTTCAGAGAGCTCGTCAGCGGAGTTATTATATCCAAACCAGATCTAAGTCATCATTATTCTTGTGAAAATGCGACAAAGGAGGAAGGCAAAGATGCAGCAGATGAAGAAAAGACTACCACAAGTTTGTTTCCCGAATCAAATAATATAGACCGTTCTTTAAATGGTGGCTGCTCTGTGATCCCTTGCTCCATGGATGTCAGCGATTTGAACACGCCAATATCGATCACACTATCTCCTGAGAATCGTATCAAATCAGAAGTAAATGCCAAGTCACTACTCGGATCAAGGCCAGAACAAGATACAGGCGCCCCTATCAAAATGTCTACTGGTGTCACAAGCTCTCCATTAAGTCCATCAGGCTCCACCCCAGAACATTCCACCAAGGTCTTGAACAACGGCGAAGAGGAGTTCATTTGTCACTACTGTGACGCTACTTTCAGGATTAGAGGATATCTAACGAGACATATTAAGAAGCACGCCATCGAAAAGGCGTATCACTGTCCATTTTTTAACAGTGCCACTCCTCCTGATCTTAGATGCCACAATTCGGGTGGTTTTAGCAGACGCGATACTTATAAAACTCATTTGAAGGCAAGGCACGTGCTGTACCCCAAAGGTGTTAAACCACAAGACCGTAACAAGTCGTCCGGCCATTGCGCTCAATGTGGTGAATACTTTTCCACCATTGAAAATTTCGTTGAGAATCACATTGAGTCTGGGGACTGTAAAGCTTTACCGCAGGGGTATACCAAGAAAAATGAAAAAAGATCTGGAAAATTAAGGAAGATCAAGACATCTAATGGTCATTCTAGATTCATATCCACTTCGCAAAGTGTTGTAGAACCTAAAGTACTTTTCAACAAGGATGCCGTAGAGGCTATGACCATAGTGGCTAATAACAGTTCGGGCAATGATATTATATCCAAGTACGGAAACAACAAATTAATGTTAAACTCGGAAAACTTTAAAGTCGACATACCCAAGAGAAAGAGAAAATATATCAAGAAAAAGCAGCAACAGGTATCTGGATCGACGGTAACCACACCAGAGGTAGCTACACAAAACAATCAAGAAGTGGCACCTGATGAAATCTCATCCGCCACAATTTTTTCACCTTTTGATACTCATCTACTCGAGCCCGTCCCTTCTAGTTCATCGGAATCTTCCGCTGAAGTTATGTTCCATGGCAAGCAAATGAAGAATTTTTTGATTGACATAAACAGCTTCACAAATCAACAGCAGCAGGCACAAGATAATCCTTCGTTCCTGCCACTCGATATTGAACAATCTTCATATGATTTGAGCGAAGACGCAATGTCATATCCCATCATATCCACACAAAGCAACCGTGATTGCACGCAGTATGATAACACAAAAATCTCACAAATCTTACAATCACAACTAAATCCAGAATATCTCAGCGAAAATCACATGAGAGAGACACAACAATATTTGAATTTTTACAATGACAACTTTGGGTCACAATTTTGATTAAATATAACACGGGATAAAAATAAGGGTATCATATTGGAAAGCCGATGGGTAAAAATTATTGAGTTAATAAATGGAGACAATATTAAAAATCAGGTAACAACAAATAAAAGGTTATAAATGTACTGCTGTATACTATATAAAAACTTTTAGCATGACTAATTAATTTTCATACTACTATGTTAAATAAACCAAGTGATTGCAACACCAATATTTTATTATTGATCTTCAGCGCATAGAGTCGATTCGTAGATATTATCACTTTTGACGTTTGTGATTTCTTTTTCATGATTGATTACCGATGATGCTATAACAAATAAAGGTCAAATTTTGAAAACAATGAAAAATAAGTAGTAAACAAATAAATGCACATTTATTGACACTAGTAGAGTGTAAGAGGAAAGTAATTTTTAGAACGCTTTATACACCTCTATCATTTATTTTTTTTTTGGTAAAAAAAAAACAGTAAGGTGTTAACCATATATCATATTCTGCCATGGCTTATGATGAAGATGATGGAGAGATAAATTTTAATGAACTTGTGGGGAACTTACTAAGCTCACATAACCAAGAGGGACAAGAGGAAGGAGAAGTGCAAGGAGGAGAACAGGAAGGAGATGATTTTGAAAAAATAAATCCTACCAGTGAAAATATAGAACCAAAGCATCCAGATGACAGCCAGCATATGCATAATTCTCCTGACCAGAATATCGAAATACCACATTTTGTCGACGAAGAAGATGAGCTAGTATCTGTCGTTGCAAATGCGGTTCAAAATATAGACGATGAGCAAGCCAAACCGGAAAATCATCTGGAAAATGGATCAGAACATGTAACATCGGATACAGCGGATGATAATCACGAAAAAGAACAACAGCAAGAATGGGCTCATATCTTACAGCAGGAAATATTAAAATCAGACGGAGAGCCCTTGCGGGAGAATACAGAAAGGCGTGTAAGCACTAGTCAGCACCATCCCTCTCAGCGTACTGATGACGCTCTCGACCAAGATGATGAAAATTTGAGGATGGCTATCCTAGAGTCTCTACAAGAATTAAACACAAATGAGGAGGAAGAGAAAGAGCCGGAAAAACATGAGCATGCTGCCCCGAATGATAAGTTGAGCAGCAAAAAATCTTCAAAGAAAAAGAAAAAAGATAAATCCAAGAACAGAGAATCATCAAAGGATAAATCCTCAAAGAAGAGTAAATCTTCGAGCCATTCCAAAAAGCATGCCAAAGACCGTAATAAAGAAAAGCAAAGTAAACCTACTAATAATGAAAATACCCTTGATTTAAGTAATATACTAGAAAATCTGATTCATGAAAATGACAATGCTGCAATAGACACTGCCAAACAAACAGTTGATATTCAAGATAACTCCCATACTGATAATACAAACAACGAAGATGTGGAAGCGCAAGCTTTAGTGGAAGCGACACTAAAAGCATTTGAAAACGAGCTGCTAAGCTCTGCGCCAACCGAGGAGCCTTCACAAGAACAGTCGATTGGGCCTGTATCTTCTAGAAAAGCAGTTGAACCACCACGAAAACCGACTGCAGACGATATTCCATTGGCTATGTTACAGGCTTTTAAACCGAAAAAGAGGCCTCCTCAAGAGAAGAAAAAAACAAAAAGTAAGACATCCAAGGCTGCATCTACAGCAAATAAATCACCTGCATCTGAATCTACCTCCAAGAAAAAGAAAAAGAAGAAAACTGTAAAGGAAAGTAATAAATCTCAAGAAGCTTACGAAGATGATGAATTTTCCAGAATATTAGCCGATATGGTTAACCAAGTGGTTAACACTTCATTAAAAGAAACATCAACGCATACTGCCACACAGGATAATAAATTAGAAAGCGAAAGTGATTTTACTTCCCCTGTACAAAGTCAATATACTACTGAGGATGCAAGCACAGCTAATGATGACTCGCTTGACTTGAATCAAATCATGCAAAACGCAATGGCTATGGTTTTTCAAAATCAAAACGACGATGAATTTGATGAGAACATTGTTGAAGACTTTAATCGTGGTTTAGGCGATCTGAGTGTTTCCGATTTACTGCCGCATGATAACCTTTCTAGGATGGAAAAGAAATCGGTGCCTAAAAGTTCGAGCAAATCTGAAAAGAAAACAGCTATATCTAGGAGAGCTTCCAAAAAGGCATCTAGAGATGCCTCAAGTGTAGAATTGACTGAAGTACCTTCAAAACCGAAGAAACCTTCCAAGACAGAAGTATCTTTAGAAAAGAAGTTACGCAAAAAATACGTCTCTATTGCCAACGAGGCTGCATCTGTGGCTAGAAAGAAAAGATGGGCTAAAAACAAAGAACTAAAGGAGAAAGAGAAACTTGAACGCCAAACTGCCAGAGAGGAAAGGAGACATAAAAAAAAACTAGAGAAGCAGAGGTTGGCAGAAGAACAAGAGGAACTGAAAAAAATTGTTGAACGAGGTCCACCTTATCCCCCAGATTTAAGACTAACTAAAAGCGGTAAACCAAAAAAACCATACAGAAGATGGACTCCGGAAGAGCTACTGAAACGATCACAGGAAGCTGAAAAACCGAGGAAGGTGAAAAAGGAAAGAAAGAAAAAGGAAAAGAAAATGAAGGTACCTTCATCTGCTTTGAAGAAAATTCCTCTCTTCAACTTTGTAAAGGGTAATGTTCAGCCAAGTGCAAGACATCGTCTGAATGACATTGAAGGTTCGCTATCCACTATTGGATTACATAAATCGCCTGACGGTGTCCGCAGGATTCTTTCGAGACCAAAGAGTGAAGATCACGAATGGCCCCTATCAGATTCATCTGCATCTCAAAATTACGATGCACACCTAAAAACTGTAGTGCATAAAGAAAAAATTCCTTTCCATCCCCCATGGACTATACCGTCTCAACCACCATTTGCACTACCCGTAGCTAGAAGAAAGAAAATACCAAATATCAAAAAGTATAGAAAGAGAACCAATAATTCTTTCCGTGTCTCCAAAGAAGGTACGGCAAGTACTAGGAACAGAATTTTACCGGCCATATTACTACCGATAATAAATACATTAAAAGCTGCTGCAAAATCGCAAACAGCTGCTGGCGCCACACCTGAAGAGGCAAGGAAACGGCTGGCAACCATTATTCAACATGCCAAGTCTACAGTTATTAGGGCAGCTTTACAAGCAAGGAAAAACAGTATGCAAGCCGCTCATTCTAAGGGAACTACCACAGAACTGGCAACAACTGCGTCTCGAATGAAGAATCCGCTGAGAATGATTCCTATTTTCAATACATCTCGAGTGAAACAACAATTAGACAAACAATTACCGGCCAGAAGTGCAGGAACAGAAATCAGCAGCTCTGAATCCCCTGATAAAGCCACGCCCGATCCCCACTCTAATTCTACAATCGCTGGGCATACTTTAAAGGGCGTTACTACGCCAATTAAAATAGAAGACAGCGATGCGAATGTTCCTCCTGTTAGTATAGCGGTTTCAACTATAGAACCATCACAAGATAAACTAGAACTTACGAAGAGGGCAGAGAGCGTAGAACCTGTGGAAAATAATGTTGAAACAGCGAAAGAAACCCAAAGCGTACAAGAAATTAAGGAGAATGTCGGTACCAAGGCTTCTGAGGAAGTTACTCTAACTGAAGACAAGACAAATGGGGATCCAAAAAATGAAAAGAGGATATTAATTGAATCTCCTGTCGAAAAAACGGATAAAAAGAAGCCAGGTGAGAAAATTGCTACAGATTTGAATGAAGATGCGAGCCTGTCTGATAAGAAAGATGGAGATGAAAAGTCTACATTGCATTCTGATACAGCCCAACTTACGGGTAATGAACCAGACAGTGTAAACACGACAACAGGAAAGCCCAAATTAATTGATGTTTCTCTCAAACCGTTAAATGAAGCAAAACCAAAAATTCCCATCATATTTCCCTTAAAAAGACCGCAAATTAAGCCTGAAGTTAGCGTTATTAATTTAGTTCAAAATTTGGTAAATACCAAAATACCCGAAATAAAGAATGAATCCGTTGATTTGGGAAGTAATATCACCGACATTCTTTCCTCTACTATCACTAATATTCTGCCCGAAATCACAGCCACTGATGTTAAAAACTACCAGTATGAAGATGAAAACGTAAAATACCTGAAAAAAACACCAAGACAGGTTTTGAATTTGGATGGACTAGTGCCTCCATCGGGTAGATGTATTACCAAAGCTAAACGTGTCCGCCGCATTAAAAAGCTTTCTGCTGACGCCACTACCGCACCGGAAGCCGATGGAAAGGCAAACAGCGAATCCATTACTTACACATTCGATATACCATCTCCAGAAGAGGTACAAAGTAAGCGTAGTGTAGTCCTAAAATTTGCCAAGGCTAGATTGACCGAGGCGGAGTTGAGTTGTCTAAAGAAGGAGATTAACAATGTGAGGAAACGGAGATGGAGAGAGATGAACTCCACCAAGAACTGGGAATATGACGTAAAGTCTAGATTAAAAAAGCGTGCGAACGCATTTTTTGGGGAAGGAGAATCAGAAACGAAGTCTAAATGGATCGAAGAAAGATTTCAAGAAAAGGTAAGTCAAGAAAAGTACAAGGATCGCCTTGAAACTACTGAGACGCAAGCAAACAACACGAAGATTGTGATTGACGACAAGGAGATTTTGAATATTCTTGCGGTAAACATGAATAACCTTAACAAAGCACGCTGTATTGAAAAAGATATTCAAGAGTCGTTCAGGGAGGAGAAGTTAGCCTCTTTACAACCAAAGAAGAAGAGAAAGAAAAGCATTTTACACTGAGGTGTTACTAGACATAATTTAGTTCATATGTCCATTTCTGCATAATCATATATACTTAAAGTAGCAAATGTATATAGTTTTTTCTTCCGATTTTCGAAACTAATATTAGTATTGGAAATCGGCCCCTGCCATTGTGCAATTTACATTATTCTATAATTAAGCAAACGTGATACGTGGATGGTAATAATAGTTACAGTTAAAGTAAGACCGCTTAACATCATTCCAATCTGGCAATTGCTCGTCAAGAGAATATCTGGTGTAATCGCATTTCATACCATATGTAGCAACATCGATCTCAACAATTTCTTTATATACATCGTAACACAACGATCTGTCAGCGCCTAATCCGTTGAAAAATGAGAAAACGCCTTCTGGTTTAATTAAACCTACCACGACATCGTATAAGTCCAATATGTCTTGGTAGTGCTCGCTAAATGTATCATAATAAATACCATCAAAGAAAACTTCACCTTTGTCTAATAAATTATTCAACGTATCTTGCCATCTTCCCTCTAAAATAACCACATTATCCTTTTCATACCAACCATCCATTTTCATCTTGGCCAAAACATCTGGATGAGCTTCGCAAATATAGTGACGATATGGTTTTCGAGCTTGGATGAATGTATCGATGATCCCCATTCCAAATCCAATGTTTAAGATCGTAGCAGAATTAGTGGCCTCTGGATCAGGAAATAAGGTTTCGGAAGCAAGTTCCATAATCTTGGTTTCCCAATCCATCATAACACCGTCCTTATTTTCCTTTGTGATAAGCGCATCGTCTTTGTACTCTAGTTCTGTTTTTAAGTACACTTGTTGATTTGCCGCGGTAGCATCGTCATCACTACCAACTGATTCTTCTTTTTGACCATCAACTGCTGTTTGAACGCTTTCCTCAGGCTCGATATCTATTAGTTCATCTGTATCCAAGAATTCGACGTCGCCACCATTGAGTTTTCTCAGTAATAATTCAGCAGACACACCAGCTTCCACGAGCCGTCTATAAAGAGGGCTCTCCCTACTTTGATTTCTCTCTAAAAACAAATCACCCACTGTTTTGTCCTCGTAGTCAATAAAATTCCATCCAGCCCCATACTCAAAAAGAATATTCATCATATCCATCACCACTTGCAGTTCCTCATCCTTGATATCCAAGGGTAGCGATCTTGCTAAAACGTGTAACGGCGTTGTGTTTGAGGTTTTATTGTCGTCAGTGCTCTCTCTGAATTCCTTATCCCCGTTCCTGTTCTTTTCCTCATGCTCGAAGGCTGCGACCTGCTCCAAAGTATATGTAGCCGGTATACCAGATTTTAAGAAATGCTGCAGTTTTGGTACATAGTAACTTTGAGAAATGGGCCTCTCTGGGAAAGTAAGCAAAGCATGTAATTCTGACATACTTGAATATATTAAAAGTCCTTGGTGTAAACACCTAGCCGTTGCAACTGCTGGGTATTGTCAATGTCATTTTGCTTTACGCTTAGCTTAAAATGAGATGAGATGAGCTTTGAAAAATTTTAGAAAAAGAAAGGTGCCATCGATTCTCGCCGAAAAAGGAAAAGAATCGTTATAATCCTTCGAATCCTATATACACTAAACAAATATCTGCATTGGTCAACCCCAAGCACACGTACTGATGACTAGAGATGATACTGAAAGTGTTAACAATATAACTTCCTTACTCGCAGCTAATGTCACATATTGAGGTAACAATGGATCGAAACAATTTTCATGCTTACCCGCGCGGTGATTTCTTGGTAGCGAAGGGGTTTTCATGAAGGCAGCAGAAGAGAGGTACATTGATTTGAAAGTGTGAGGAAACAGAATAATAGTGCCTAAAGCCTAACCCAAGCAAGTAAGCAGTTCTTCCACGTCTTATCTATTCAGAGGCTGAAACAATTGAGTGAAAATTTAAAGAGTAGGTGTGGGACATTGGTATGACATATGACGTCTAGGAAAAGGTCTCCGCACGATTTCATATTTAAAGAGGAACTGGGCCATGGCTCTTACTCTACTGTGTTTAAAGCTCTAGATAAAAAAAGCCCGAATAAAATTTATGCCATTAAAGTTTGTTCGAAGAAACACATAATCAAAGAAGCTAAGGTAAAATATGTCACCATTGAAAAGAATACCATGAATTTGTTGGCACAAAAGCATCACGCGGGTATAATCAAACTATACTATACTTTTCACGATGAGGAAAATCTTTATTTTGTTTTGGATTTTGCCCCAGGTGGAGAACTACTTTCCTTATTGCACAAAATGGGTACTTTCAATGATATATGGACGCGTCATTTCACTGCACAGTTAATTGATGCATTAGAATTTATCCATTCACATGGCATCATTCATAGAGACTTAAAACCGGAAAACGTCCTTTTAGACAGGGATGGTAGACTTATGATTACTGATTTTGGGGCCGCTGCCACCATAGACCCTAGTTTAAGCGGAGATTCGGCCAAGTTTAACTCTGACAGCAACGGCTCAAAAGACAACCAAAATTGCGCTTCCTTTGTTGGTACTGCCGAATATGTCTCTCCAGAGCTGCTTTTATACAACCAATGCGGTTATGGCTCAGATATATGGGCACTAGGTTGCATGATATATCAGTTTGTCCAAGGACAACCGCCGTTTAGAGGGGAGAATGAGCTGAAGACATTTGAAAAAATCGTAGCATTAGATTATCCATGGGGACCCAATAACCGCATCAATAATAGCACATCACCAATAAATCCCCTTGTAATAAACTTAGTACAAAAAATATTGGTGATAGAGGTCAATGAGAGAATCTCTCTCGAACAGATAAAAAGACACCCATATTTTTCAAAAGTAGATTGGAATGATAAAATCAAAATATGGAGAGGAATCTGGCAATCACAAGGACAATCGCTGCAACAAACTACTTTGGGACTCCCAAATATACCGCAGAATATACTACCCACCAGACAATTACATGTAATTGACACTCCAGCACGAAGTATACAAATCACAAAACAAAAACGTAAGAAACCAACGAAAATTTCCAACACTACTAGTAGCATAGTAGTATGGAGAAAAAGGCTTGGTATATCAACAGGCAAGGATGATTTAGGCACCGTACCGTCCACTACGCCTGCAGTGACCGCCCCTAATGATACCAATGTATTAACAAATACGGCGGCACATTCTACTGCAAATATTGCCTTACCGCCTAATTCACAATCCAATCAAGTCAAGCGAGCACAACTAGTTGCACCAAATAGAATACCTCCCAAAGTACCGGTAATTAATGACAACGTGAGAAATAAGTCAATTCCGCGCACAAAGCCTAATGTGCCACCTTTGCAAACATCATCAATACCACAAAAGTTGTCAACATCGTCAGCATCGTCAGCTCTATCGGCGCCGTCAACAGAGATAAGGAACCAGGACTTAACACACACTTTAGATGGAAGAAACTCAATTGATATTCATGTTTTAAAACAAGACTACGTCTTCATTTATGGCATTCCATATGAACACGAAGGGCCTGCTATGTCTTTGAACAGCTACAATAAGATCGATAATGATTTAATTACGTCACTAGTTGCGCAGCATAAAGAAGAATTAAAAAACTCAGAGTCGTTTTTACAGGTATTGACTTTGAAGAAGAGCGGAATGTTAAGTTACAAAAACACAGTTATGGAGGGAAATGATGATCAAGAAAACAAAGAACACCAGATGGCTAATATAGAAGATACAGACTTGTCCATGTACGATTTTGAATTCAATGAGTTGACAAGGAAGGGTTTTTTAATCCTGGAAAAATATAAGAATAGAATATGGTTTATCTCGCTACCTTCATATTCAACGTTATCCAAAATACCATTCAATGCCGTGAAGTCTTCGACAATAAATAACAATGAAAATTGGGTCGATTGCTTTTTCAGAGCAAGACAACTACTAGAAGAAAAGCAAATTCTTGATAAAATCAGTAACGTTTCCTTTGATAGTAAGGCATCGAGTGAACCATCATCACCTCCGCCTATTTCAAGAAAAGAGCGGCCTCTGAGTATAGGAAATAATGTAACAACACTCAGCTATACTGCAAAAAATGGAAGCCAGAACAATGCACCACAAAACGATAATGTTGGAGAAGAAAAACCTTTTCGCATACCTAGTAGTACCAAGGATAGGCCCGGTGCAAATTCCACTCCTTCTTCAAGACATCCTAGGGTTTTGTCAAGCAATAACGCTGGTGAAACTCCGAAAAAAATGAATGGAAGATTACCAAATAGTGCACCTTCTACCAATACATATACCAACGGTTCGGTCCCAGCTTTTAATCATAGGCCTTCTACTAATGTAGGGAACAATAAGCATAATATTTTAACTTCGAAGAAGCAGGGATCATCCGTATTTTCTCCTTCATCTTCTACGACCAAGCCTCAAATCAAAACAACAGGATATCGACAGCCAACACCTTCACCTCCACTTCCGCAAATGGAATTCCCAACTACGAGAGAAAAGTATTCTGCTCCTTCTAACATGGTGATCAGTAGCAGCAGATACGAGGTCTTACATACCCTTAATAACAGCCAAACAAACTTTGATAGGGAAATTGCTAGTAGGGGTGCCTCAGCAGCATTTAGAAGTTTACAGAAGAGTAAGAAAAAAAAATAACACGCTTTAATAATATTTGTGGTTCCTCTACTTCGAAACAAAAAAATATGCACGAGTTGTTGACGATCCAGAAAAACCAACATATAAATCATATCCAAACCCTTGTAGCATTAATATCCGTATCACTTATGTATTCAGAATGCATGTATTTTATATATGCCCAGTATATCTTCGATTGAAGCTCTTCGACATTAGTGCATTGTATTTTTCAAGCAATGAATGCCAAAACTAATAAAACTATCAAGACGACAATAAGAAGTCCTATACAACAATCGTCGTATTTTTCTTTATTTTTTTCGTAGACCCATTCCAATTGCCTACGACCTCTAGCCAGCTTATTTACAACACCGTCCATACCCTCGTCCATATTATCCAACAATTGTCCCTGGTTCTCTAATTCATCCCCCATTGTTTGAGCTTGAATATGCAAATTTTGCATTGTCTTGTGAATACCATCTAAATGAACATCTTGTTCTCTTAACATTTGTTCCTGAAACGGATTGGACATACCACCATCATTGTTCTCAGCCATGCTGGTGTTAAGTGTTGAATTTTCCACCGTCTCTTCTAGAGGAATAGTTGTTTGAGTAGATTCCTGTATTCTTCGATCAAAACGCAACTTCAGAGCATCAAGTTGCTGTTTTATATTTTTAACTTGTGCTTCCCTACCACTCACGTCTTCGTTTTCATCCCTTTTCATTACGATTATGCTTCTGTCCAAATCAACTATTGTTTCCTCAACATCCTTTAAAATATCTTGTATTTCCTCCTCTTGATCGTCATCACCAGCAGTATTGTGACGAGTTATGTAATTGTTTATGCGGTTCAATTGCTCCTTGGTGTCCTTAACAACTTGTTGAAACGGATCTTCACTGTTGTTCATTTGTTAAAGAAAGGATCTTAGCAATACAATTTTACAGTTAAACGTCTTTCACGTTTACTTCAGTTACAGGGAAAACGTAGAAATTAAAATGTTCACAAACCTTGTCAGAAAGACAGCAAATATAATTTTAGTATATGTTCTGTGTTGTGTGCTTCGAATTGTCCTATCTTCTGATATTTACTACTTTATGTCGTAGGTTCGAATATCTTGTGGATAATTAAAAACTCGATAAAAAAAGAAAAACAGATGGTGATCCAAACAAAAAAAGCCTTCATAAGCAGGTTCTCTTAAGAGAATTAGGGAAACCTATACAATGAATGAAAGTGAGAATAGTCCCCAACATAATGAAGTTACGGTTCCTATGGTAGAGGATACTTCAAGTAATGCTGATATTCCAATGGAGCAAATTCAACGCGAAGACAATAAGAACTACGATAAACATGACAATGAATGCTTCGATATGAATGGCAATCACAATAATAACTCTGATAACTTACAATTTGACAGTGTACCATCTTCTGCAACGAAAGATTTGAAAAACATCAAAAGTGTCACCAACCAAAATGTAAAAATAGAAGAATCGAGTAGCACAAATTCAGTCATTGAAGAGTCATCTGAACCTAAAATATCAAAATTAGAAAATGTGAACCTTGCCGCGACGGTAGGTGGTTCACAAACTAGAAAATACCTGAATACAAATGTGACACCGCATTTATTAGCGGGCATGAGGCTCATAGCCGTACAACAACCAGAAGATCCGTTACGTGTTTTAGGTGAATATCTAATCGAGCAGAGCAATATACTGAAGAGTGGAGAAAAAGAGAGTAATGCTAGTAAATGATAACCATAATTATATAAATATACATGTGTATTTATTTTTCCTTACTATTAAACCTTTGGATATAGACAAGTGGTGGAGGAAAATTGGATACAAAAATTGTGGAGAAAAAGGGCCACTGGAATACCATGGGCGAACATAAAAAAAAATGGGGGACTATCCCAGTTCAGAACTTCTCTTGTTCCATGTTGATATCAACTTTATTCATCATTTGTAACCCATATCCGCAAATTAAACTAATAACGCCAACTTTCCAACCGTTCCAAAGTTGGCCTCTATTTGTATTAGAATTGTTTCTTATCACATCCCATATGCCATTGTATTTTTTTGGCTTTACTATCAATTCAGTGGAATCTACTTTAAATGATAACCGCTGATCGTTCAACAAGTAGTTTAGTTGACAACGACGTAACAGGTTTTCCAATGGTAACTTGATAAATAGTTCAAGTGATTTAGAAAAAAACTTCATAGTATTGTACATGACGGTTTGAGAGTATTTTTCAATATGGAATTGGTTGTAGATGACTAAATCAAACAATTTGTTGAAAAAGCTATTATTGATAGATTGAAGAATAGTTAGGGACCACATATCTAATGGAATGGAAACTCCGTTTTTACGCCATGACCAGCATCTGATTAACTGCCTCAAGCTTCTAGTATTAGTAACCATATTCTTTCCATCTGTCTTGACATTCTTCTTTTTTTTGAATGATGTAACTATCAATCTAGTTCTTATCAGGTCCACAGGTAATAATATAATACTGGTAAATACTCCCGCGCCTAAGGCTAAAATGAAGGACTTAGAAATATCAGGAGAGTTGATGACCTCCATAAAATATGGGTCAGGGACACCCAAAAAAGACGAGAGTAATCCTGTGAACCAAGTATCTATGCTTAGGGAAAGAAAGTTGTAAATAAAAGTCGTGTTGTTGGCCTTCCATAGACCACGAATACCCTCCTGATCAAATAGGGCGTTGATTACGTCAATTGTATGTAGGGACTGTGGTGCAATAGTCAAGGATATATCAGTAGGTTCATGATGTGAATGATCAGTTTCTTCGGCCATAATAGGCGCAGTAGAGTTTGCCTCGGCGATCTTCCTTTCTATGGGAAAGAAATCTATCTCCTCCTCATCGTAAGCATCTTCTTCTCCTTCTCTCGCAGCGCCATCTCCTTCTTCATCCCGCAAAATTATTGGTGCTTGAGGTTTATTCGTGTCAACTGTAGTTTTGAAGATTTTAAACTCACCTACTTGGATAAGTAGTCTTGCTACATCAAAGGGCTGTTGAATGAGCAATTGAAAATACTTTCTGAAAAACATATCCAGCAGTTGTTCAAATATTTTTCGCCATTTCTGGATGTTAACCAATTCCGCCCATTCAAAATTATTCAGGCCAGTTATTTCGCCATTACTTCCCTCCAGTGACAATCTATCGTTAACTGAATTTGACAATTTCTTCATTGGGGAGCTTTTAAACAATGCATTAGCCATTCTCTTTGTAGTTGGAGATGAGTTGATAACGTTTAGCTTAGAAGCAATTGTGTATCCGTGCGGATCTACTACACCCTCATCGGGCTTGAAAACAGCGCTATACCCAGCATTGAAAGAATCGGGATCATAATAAGGCCGTATCTGTGCCCTTGACGTTGCTTCCGTAACATTATTGTTGTTCATTGGGGGGTTGAGTTAAACCTATACTATTGGAAACCAAAAATCGGCAGAGAATTAAGGCAAATCAATTAAAATTCCTTTTCTCTCTACCTTTGCTAATATTAAAAACCATAGTTGTAAAGGGTACTTAATGCTATATTCCTGTTAAGTTTCCTATTTCACCTTGTTTTTTCCAATTCTTACCAATTTGAAGACTATGTTTTTAAACACCCAATCATTTTCCACCCACACATATATTACCCCTTTTTTTGGGTGAAGAGAAGTAGTATTTTGTTTTTCATGGGAGTGGAAGTCCTTTCAAAACTAATCCGAGCAGTAGTGCTGTCTAGGCGGAGATTATTGAAAGTCGGCACTGGCTGCAGCTAGCGTTTTGTTTTTGGTACTACCTGTCAAACCCGGCGTCTGCCTAGATTGCGCGGAGGGTACGTTGAAACTTTTGCCTTTCCACGTCAGTTTATAATATCAAAAGCAGCAGTATACACATTTAATGGTTTGCCCTTAGTGACTATTAGGGCGTTTTGGTGAAAAGAAAGAGTCGCTCAAAGAAATCAATATAACCATGGCTAAATTTTTGAAAGCAGGTAAAGTTGGTACGTAAATTTAACAGAGCAAACGCTATAATTAAGATATCGAATAAAAGGGGACTTTCAGGTGCATAAGATGGGAAATTGTACAATCTGAGGGACAAACAATATGGAAAGCAGTACATGATTGTATTGTCATTGTAGGAGGTACCAATTGTGCCAGTAAAAAAGAGAGGGCCCGGGGAGCACCACATTCACGACCAATCGTGTCGATCTGCAAAAAAGGCACATGGAAAATGTAATTTATCAGTGTTCAACACTGAGTTGAACAGATAGCTATCTAATCAATGTTAACTTTCCAGGGAACAAAAAGCTAAATCCACTTCTCTTTTATTTCAAAATATCATTAGAAATAGAAAAATTTACTAACAAATTTTCGTATTATCGTAGCTGTCGTTGTTCGTGGTCGTTACGCTGGTAAGAAGGTTGTGATCGTTAAGCCACACGATGAGGGTTCTAAATCTCATCCATTCGGTCACGCTTTGGTTGCCGGTATTGAAAGGTACCCATTAAAGGTCACCAAGAAGCACGGTGCCAAGAAGGTCGCTAAGAGAACTAAAATCAAGCCATTCATCAAAGTCGTCAACTACAACCACTTATTGCCAACCAGATACACCTTGGATGTTGAAGCTTTCAAGAGCGTTGTATCTACAGAGACTTTTGAACAACCATCCCAACGTGAAGAAGCCAAGAAGGTTGTAAAGAAGGCATTTGAAGAAAGACATCAAGCTGGTAAAAACCAATGGTTCTTCTCCAAGTTGAGATTCTAAGAAGCTTTTTTCCGAAACCTAACTTTTTTCTGTGTACTATTATTATTTTCATAATGCAGTTTATCCTTCACATAATTAAAAATTCATATTGTATAAACTAAAACAAACACTACCACTAAATATTTGGCCACCTATCTGCCATATTGGTCGTAACACAAAATGCCCAATGGAGCCTGGTAAGTTCCTTATTATTTAGCCCTAAGAACTTTATTTTGATCATTGCGTGCAAAATGATATTGTTTACAAGTTTTTTTTTTCCAGCTTCTTTACATATAAAAGGGAAGGATTTTGAAATTATAAATGGCATCTCAAATCGTCTCTATATCTTTTGTTAATTGGATTTTTTAAAGGGTCAGGAAGTTTTTTCCTTTTTATATGATGAATATGAGTGCATTTGGCTCGAGTTGCTGTTTGGCTTTTGCCAAATCAGTAACGGTGTGGAAAAACTCAAGCTACCTTTTTTTACTTTTATCTGACCTTTTAACTTCCCCGTAGAAAATCTTAGTAATCCTTCTTACATTGTATCGTAGCGCTGCATATATAATGCGTAAAATTTTCTCTTTTTAAAAGATGTTAGTACGTGGGGTTTGGCTTGTTCATTTTTATTATCCTTTATTTACTTGTAAAAAAACGAAAGTGACGAAGTTCATGCTAAGATTGAAGAAAATTATTTATCGTATACTTTGCAGGACAAGAGACACGGAAGCGACAGAAAGACAGGGAGTACTATCACCATCCATAATACTGGAGTAACATTATGTCTCAAAGAATAATTCAACCAAGCGCATCTGACCAACAATTCCCAGGTAAATCTGATGGATATGAATATACTGTTGGGCCTAAGCAAGCGATAACAAGCGAAGCTTCAACAACATACATTCCCTCTAGAATATACTCAGAGTCTCTACTTTTCAAAAGGCAAGAAGTGTCTTTATCAGCAATGGCTTTCTTGTTCCAGGAAATGATTTCACAGTTGCATAGAACATGTAAAACTGCAGGCGATTTTGAAACTAAATTAAGTGACTATGGCCACAATATTGGAATTCGTCTATTAGAACTGCTGAATTTTAGGGCTTCTGTATCTCCTAGTTCTCTTCCCAGAGCATCTGCTTTCCTTTCACAAAGTGAATCTTCTTCAAAGTTATCAAATGCGTCAAATTCCCCGGGCATGTTGGCTAACTCCAGCACAGCGACTTCTGCATCTGCTAATGAACGACTCCAAGAAAAACAAACAGAATCATTGTCTAACTACATTACAAAGATGAGGCGCCGTGATCTGAAAATTCTCGATATACTGCAGTTTATCCACGGTACCCTATGGTCATATCTTTTTAATCACGTAAGTGATGATTTGGTTAAATCTTCAGAACGTGACAATGAATATATGATAGTAGATAACTTCCCCACTTTAACCCAATTTATCCCAGGTGAGAACGTTTCTTGTGAGTACTTCGTTTGCGGCATTATCAAAGGATTCCTTTTCAATGCTGGATTTCCATGTGGCGTGACAGCACATCGAATGCCCCAAGGCGGACATAGTCAACGAACCGTTTATTTGATCCAATTTGACAGGCAAGTGCTTGACAGGGAAGGTTTGAGATTTGGCTGATATCATCTCAAAACATCGGTAAATACCTAAAACCAAGAAAAGGATAAAGAGTTTGTATATTTACTGTTGATTTATAGACATATGCTCATATATTCATTACGAAGAATGATTCTTTTAATTGTCGATTTCCTTGAAGTACATCTATCATATAAAATCATTTTCTTTTTATATTTTGGAATGTTTTTGTGCTAAAAAATCATTATTCTGGGCGACATACAGTAAAATAATATTTAATATGAAACAAAGCGTATCATTTTGTAGACACCGATATCACGTTTGAACAGGTGAATAAAAATGCTCTGAATCAAACTGACCCAGCGTACGTAATAAAGAATCCTGATCATTGCATACTTTCATAAACCAGCCTTTGAATTTACAATCTTGTAAATAGCCTTCCCAAGTTTTTGATATTGAATTATTATGCATGTCCATTTTTATATCCCCAGTGTTTGTGTGCAACTCAAAATCTTCATTCCATTTTATCCTCTTCATCACCAAATTCTCATAAAATTTGCATGATTTTTCGTTACCCACGACTATAATTATTCCTGGTCCGTCATCACGTATACGAAGGCATAAACCCTTTAGTGATAGTTCTTTACTATTCATTTTCAACTTGAATCTTATTTTTGGGTTCTGTAAGTTTTTGAACTGGAACACCTTACAATGGTATACTGTCGGCTTTTCAACGTTCATATTGACTGCTTCTTTCCTTCTTTTAATAGCATCTTCATGTCTTCTTTCGTTTTCTTCCAGATGTTTTCTCTTCCTGAGGTCCACTTGGTCTTTCACTACTTTTTCCCAGGCAGTTGGGTCCGTTATGTTTTGATCATTCTCGAAAACACTCATCATGTTGCTTAGTTTAACTTTCGGTTCAGGCTTAGGTAATAGTCCTAACTTAATTTTTATCTCCCGTGCTTCTCTTGCCATTTTCCTTCTATTTCTCCTTAATCTTTTCCTTTCATGTTGCGTTAGATATGCTTTGATTGATACTTTTGCCTCGTTGATCTTTTCAGGTAAGGGATGTGCTACATATCTTATAGATGGGTGCTCATCATCATCATCATCGTCTACTTCATCAATATCTTCTGCTAGCTTTTCTTCGGCAGGCGATGTGCCATTCATGTCATATTTTTCCATCAACTCACCCTTTTCATCTAAATAAGCCGTGTCCCACCATTCATAGCCATGGTTATTATCATAGTATATCTTGAACTTTGACAAATCTAATAGGAACTTATCCTCATGTAACTCTAAATTGGGTAAATCACCTGACTCAATTAATTTTCTTTTATCTTTCTCGTCTTCTTCTTGTTTTAACTTTCTTTTTAATTCTTCCTCCTCCTGCTGTTTTTGTAATGTTCTTTCTTGGGCAATTCTTTTACTGATTTCTCCCTTTTGGTAAAACTTCAGACCCCGTTCATAACGCCTGTTAAATCTGCTCGATGAGCCTCGATCGTGTGGATCACTAAGATAGGGATTTTCACCAGTTTGATAAGTTCTTCGGATAAGATTCAAATTTGAAGACTTTAACGCTGAGTGAAGTTCGGTTTTCAGACCATGGCCCTGAAACTTCTCCTCATCATTGGTAGTTTCTTCACGCCGTAAGAAACTTGGCTTATAATATGGACTATTTTGGCGTTTCGGATTACCTTTTTCATAGGTATTTCTTGGGGGCATTTTTTCAAGCCAATTCAATAGATCGCCTGATGTTTTCTGTGAGTCTTTTTGATTGTTTTACGTCATCTGGCATTCTAATACTTTACTAGGACTATTTCTTGTTATTGATCAGTGCGGGATCCAGTCAGAAAAACGCAGATGTGAATAATATTAAAATTTGTATGCTAAAAAAATTAACATAGTCAAGAAACTTTCTTTGAGTCATGGCTCTTTACTTTAGAACATATAAGAACAATTCACAGTGCCTGTCCAGAGGCCAAAAGCAGTATCTCTAGCTAAATGGATATGTTAACTACTGTTTCATTGGAGAAGCAGTTTTTAACCTTCCTGTTTCGCGAATATAGCTGCCAAGTATTATCCAAAATTGGGGAGTGAAGAAAAAGTAATTATCAGCATTCATTTTCGAGAATTTTACCTAAACTTTTTCGATAACATTGATTGTTCACTACGTTACATAGCAAGCCAGAGCTAGAAAAACTTATTGATTACAATCAACAGACTTGCATCATACATAACTTCAGGGTACTTGCAAGAATTTTCCTACAAAAAAAGTTGACTACGACCACCTAAAGGAGAACAACAGATTTTGTCACCTCTCGTACTAGATAATTACCAAAAAAATGCTACCGAAAAGGAGATAAAACACATCTAGAACATAGTAGTATCATGTCATGGCTTTTTCAAATCTAAAATCTGTTCCCTGCAGTTGTCGTTTTCTCTTAGCCGTCATTGATATTGTTAAAAAGTTCCGGAATACTATTGTTAGGTCGTATTCTTAAATGAATAAGCTGTCAAAAAATGGAGTAGTATGGCAGTAAATTTGGGAAGCACAAAAGAAAAAATAAAATTTCTTGATGAATGTGCCTTTCACGAATGTGACTTCTCTTCCATAAATCCTGTTTCTCATCAATGAGCAGCTTCTTCCTCCAAAGATAACTGTAGAACCCTATAATTGTGACAGGTCAAAGAAGCCAATATAATGAAAAAGATAGCCAGTATCTATATTTGAACCATTTTAAGGATTTCACTGAATTGCAACGATACTGTCTTGTTTCGTGGACCTTGCACTTTGTAGATTCATCATGTTCTATACGTTTTTCATTTCCGCATTCTAAACCCAAAAGACAAGGGTTACAGCGTATGTTACGACACAATTCAATTCACCTTTCCTAAGAAGTTAATATTGCAATATTTTTGCAACAATAACAACCGCATTGCTTTGAAAGTAATTGCAATAACTATGGATAAAGATCCATTATCTTGACTGGTGCTACTTTCAAAGGAGGTATACCTAATAATATAAAGCTTTGAAAGAATTGACATGATACTAACCTTGTACATTGATTCTCATTTTAACGATTTTACAAACTCACTTAGCACGCATTATTGCCGGAAATACGAATAGGAACCCAGCTTATAATGAACACTGTCCACATTTCTTTTAGGTGAGAATGCGATGATGGAATTGCAGCATTATTAATTACTAGTGTAGGGTATTGAATGTCATTTTTGTCGATTAATATGTACAATACATGTTATGCATAAAGGCACAAAGTCATAAAAATGTTATAGAATTATATCGAATAAACACATAAGAACGTAAGACCAACTACAGCCTTCCGAACCCAAACAATCCGCTACGCTTAGGCGTATTTTTACTCTCATCTTCCTTTCTGAAAGGTGACGGGGATCTCGATTTACTCTTAAAAAAAGAGAATAAACCACCACCGCCTGAGCTTGGTTTCAAGTGTGCTGAAGTTACGACCGGTTTTTTAATACGTTTACCAGAGTTCGAATCATTAGATTTTACTTTTCTGAGCGAAGATGAGCTACTGACTTTCCTCAAAGATGAATCCTTATTACCAGAACTCACACTATATGACTTTGAAGGTGCCAAATGGGGAAGGCCTGGAACGGACAACTGATCTGTGTCACGATGATGGTGATGATGATGTTGTTGTTGCTGGTCCCCTGGGCTGTCTAGCGAGTGTCTAGATTTAATAGCACCCAGTGCAGCATTACCATCTACATTCTTGACACTCGATGCGAACTTGATTTGCGGAGAACGTGATCTCGACGCACTCGCACTTGAGTTTATATCGGTAGCAGTAGGAGAGCTTGGTTTTGATTTGTCTCTTATCCTTGACTTAGAGCTTGATCTTGACTTGGATTTGGATCTAGATGAACTTGGATTGTCCAAAACATCAAGCATGGACCTCTGCGGGGTAGCCACATGCCTTGGAGGAGCACCACCTGTGATGACTCTTTTCAGTTCTTCAAAGCCCGACTCCATAGAGTGTGCTCTCTTTTCGTCTACATCCCCATTTTCAATACTATCAGTGATGCTATCGATTTCTAATGAAAACTTTAATGAAGATTCCAAAATAATATTTAGTTTTTTCAAATGCCTCTGTCCCGGTGGTATTGATGAATCATGATCGGCGTCATTTAACTGCTGAGCCATACTCTTTCTACGTTTCCTTGCCATGGTACATAACTTTTCCTTTACCGAAATGTTAGAGGTTAAGGATTTCACGGACATCACATCATTCTCATCATCCTTAAAAGCGTTAAACTCATCATCAGATGCTTCCTCTCGGCTACTATTGTTAGCACCATTAGCTTCTGGGGCATAACATAGTGAATCTATAGAATAATCGTTATCTTGCTTCCGTTTGATATTTGAGATAGTTGGAATGCTAGCATCTGCTGATTTAGAATGGCTGAACCCAGGTTTTGGATCGCTAGTATTTTTTTGTTTCGTTACCTCCGGTTCTTTAAACTCTTTTTGCAAATCTATTTCCAAATCGAACATTCTCTTTGCCGGTACAATAAACGTTGGAATCGGAAAATTAGTACACAGTTTATCTGTCAGAAAGTTCGATTTCCAACGAACTAAGCTGTCTGTTCTCTCCCACCTCAAAGTGCTAGATACAAAGAAATCAGGTAAATAGATGTTTATTGCCTCAAGAAGCGTTTTTTTAGTCTTGCCAATTAGGATCTCGACAGTGACCTTGACAGAACGATCTTGCGGAATTATGAGTGTAACATAATCAAAAAGATCTTGCAATTTACGTTCTATTTCGTTCTGCGTATAACCAGATGTCCACTCGATAAAATTTTGGTGCTTTAATTTGTTGTCAGATTCCTCAGGCCCCAGAGAAAGTGCCCTTCTTGTACATATGGATCGTGATCTCGATCTGGATCGTGATCTTCTTGCTGAGCTAACACTCCTGCTATCATCCATCATCATTAGCATTCTTTTTCGCTCTCTCATCGAATCATTGTCTTCGAAATTATTCTTAGTCAGGCGGGGCAGGTTTGCCAACACAACAATGTGGTCTGTATTTTGAATCAAAGTTCGTAGCGCCCAATCTAGTGCTACCCAAGTATGTTTCCTGCCGCTGATGTGGCACAATATCGTTCGAGGAGTGTTCGGGAACCCAACCTTTTCGCTCAAAACACGCTCTTTCCGCTTTTGAGACTTAGTCAAAGGCGTAAAGCCGTCTTCTATGGGAGGATTGAATTTTATTGTGGGAGTAGCGCCCTCAGACGACTTTTTTTTGTTTGGAGGAAACAGTATTGTTGGGTAATTGAAGAAATCGCGCTTTTGCTCTAATCGATGATCTATCCGATTTTTCTTCTTGATCCATAGTTGTCTCCAATTGGCATACGCCCTACTAATCACAAGAGCGTCATTGATATCGGTGGGTGTAGTAGGATAGTCTTCCCTTACAATTTTACCATTTTCAGAAATCTTAAACATCTTACCTATTTTGATGTTTCTTTTAGAGGCAGGAGGTGGAGAAGAATACCTGCCGGGACTAGCACTGCCCTCTCGCCTACTCGAATAGCTATTCCCGGAGAAGTAGTCGGCATTGTTGTCCGAGGTAAAGCCACTTTCGTCGTCATAATATTCCTCCATTGTATAATCTGCAGGGATCTGCACGCCAGGAAATTCTCTTTTCTCTTCATCTAAGGGCGAAGATACCTTTGATCTGGGAACTGTGTTGAAAGATACGCATGGTAGGTACTTTTCGTTGCTGCCTTTCCCCTTCTTTTTGACGGAACTGCTCGAGTCCAATATCGAGGCTAGACTGCGCCTGTCATCATTGTTGGACTTGTCCTCGTCCTGCTTAGCGAGTATGTCCACCGTATCCTCCAGCTGGTCCTGCCTGACATACAGCTTAACATATTTATAAGAATTTCTCAACGCCTCATCTTGATCTCGTACCACCATTTCCCCCTATGTTTTAGTATCTTTTGTTCCTTGCACTTTAAAGATTTCCTTCCCTTAAAAATAGAAGAAAGCTTCTATTTGTTGATATTGCTTTCGAATAGTGAGTGGACTCAAGAGAAGAAAAAAACCTTTACAAAAATTATATGCAAAATATGTTGGAAAAGACAAAAGGGTTTTAAGTTGTGTTTACTAAAAAGTATATAGATAATTCTAGAGGTTATTGAGACATGCAGAATGCGTGTGCCACACCACCGCAGGTGGGTCATTCGGAAATTGTTCCTGTTGCTGCAGCGTCTGCTGCACTTTTCGCTAGAACTTTTCCAGTCGGATAGGGAGACAAAATGAAAAAAGGCCTCGGACTAATTAACTGACCCTTCGCCAAGAGTGCGAGCCTTAGTATCTAGACGTCTCGCAGGACCGTAACCTTCGAGGAGACCTAGAAGAAGCCACTCGGGCACGAACTCGCCAGGAACACGGTAGTACTTGAGCCTAGGGACGACGAAAATGAGCGTCTCGAGGGCGTGAGTCAGGAACTCGGCAACAATGATGAGTCGCAGCACAAGATCACTATCCAGCCACGCCTCTAAGGTGGAGCCCACAGGATTAGGGACCAGGAAAAAGATAGCGTGCAGTGCAGGACGATAGAGGTAGCACAATGGCGGTAGCGCCACGCCTACCAGGATCAACAAGTCTACTAGAGTGCAGGGGTACTCAACAGTGTCGATCTGGATGAGCGACAGCTTTCTCTTCTCCGCAGCGATGCGGAACATCTTGTTGAAGATTTGCTTGATTCCGGTAGCAGTGCGGGTATCGTTGCCCGTGTCATTGTCAATGAAGTAGATAATCTTCTCGATGTTCTGACCCGTTTCTGTGTGAAGGAACTTGAGCGTAAACGTGGACGTCTGCGTGTCGATCTCTGTCAGTCTGACATGCTTGACGGCCTTGGTAATGGGAACGTGGCCAAAAACGGCGAGACAATCCTCCAGCCCCAACTTGTGCGTATCGTTGATGCTTACAATTAACGAATCCCACATACTTGTGTATACCCGTATACTTGTTTGAGTTGATAGAACGCACGCTCTCGCCGATATAAGCCTCCACTCTTTATATATACCATATCCAAATAGGTGTGCACTTTGTGGCAAAGAGTAATTATAAACGAACAGAATGTCCCGACCACATGGCAAGACCAAGAAAGTTCAAGACTGCGCAAGAGGGCAGAACAGAAACTGCTCACTAACTTCAACCTTGTAACTGAATTCGTAGGGTTAAAACTCCACCACGTTTGTAGCGGAGCAATGTCGCCTTTAAGAAGTCGCTAGCTATCTCTTTCGCCTCCGTATAGCAATCATTGTCTAATGCAATCCGCCATCGTTATGTCCGCGGCTTTTGTCTGGAGGGCAAATCACGATAGGAAGAGGCATCTTCTGTAGTAAAGGCGTCTGTAGTAAAACCTTTTCTTGGAAGTCACAACAAATCATGGCCACCAATGCCTGGCAAAAAAGGGTGGCACTGAAGGGAAATTTCAAAGATTTTTTTAATAGAGGCCCTAGGAAAAAACATGTCCGTACGTTTAGATATGGTTATAAACTGTTCAATCATCTGCTATTCAATGCTGAACCTTCTCCAAGGGACTAAAAGTTGGAAATGGCAGTGTGCTACTATTTCTTTTAGTCGTATATTTAACTCTCGATCTTGCAGGCTATGATGTCCCATATGATGTCCCACATGACGCAAGTAACTTCAAAAAAAGAGGAATTGCGTGGCGGCGTGGATGCAAAAGGATGGGCGTGATGATGGGACTCGAGACCTGGTTTTACTCAATGTTAGTCATATGTATATAGTCCTTATAGGCCCATATTAGAAAGTACATGTCATAGTTACCCTCTGCAGTTTTTCTCGTAGCGGAAGGGGATGGAAATTTTTAACGTAAAAGAAAGTTGGTAAGAGTGTGGCACATCAACAGGTAGCGTTATAGGGGCCAAGACATAGCTTTGGGCTTAGTACTGTAGGCTTGTTACCAGAACTTTCATTTATCGAAATATTCTTTTTTCACATTTCCTCTTACTGCGCATTCGTGTCCAAACAGTCATTCAGGAAGTATAACGATAAACAATAGATTGAAGCCTGAAAAAAAAAAAAAGCACGACAATAGAAATTGTTTCAGTGTCATTGGCTTTTGATAATATATAGAGGCTGTTTCAATAATCATAGCGAAAGAAATAGAAGTTTTTTTTTGTAACAAGTTTTGCTACACTCCCTTAATAAAGTCAACATGAGCAGTAACAACAACACAAACACAGCACCTGCCAATGCAAATTCTAGCCACCACCACCACCACCACCATCACCATCATCACCACCACCATCACGGTCATGGCGGAAGCAACTCGACGCTAAACAATCCCAAGTCGTCCTTAGCGGATGGTGCACATATCGGGAACTACCAAATCGTCAAAACGCTGGGAGAGGGGTCCTTTGGTAAAGTTAAATTGGCATATCATACCACTACGGGCCAAAAAGTTGCTCTAAAAATCATTAATAAGAAGGTTTTGGCAAAGAGTGATATGCAGGGCAGAATTGAAAGAGAAATATCTTATCTGAGACTCTTAAGACACCCCCACATCATCAAACTTTATGATGTTATCAAATCCAAAGATGAAATCATTATGGTTATAGAGTACGCCGGGAACGAATTGTTTGACTATATTGTTCAGAGAGACAAAATGAGCGAGCAAGAGGCAAGAAGATTTTTCCAACAGATCATCAGTGCCGTCGAGTACTGCCATAGGCACAAAATTGTCCATAGAGATCTGAAGCCTGAAAACTTATTACTAGATGAGCATCTGAACGTAAAGATTGCCGATTTTGGTTTGTCAAACATCATGACTGATGGTAATTTCTTAAAGACTTCTTGTGGTTCTCCCAATTATGCGGCTCCTGAAGTTATCAGCGGTAAGCTGTACGCAGGCCCAGAAGTGGACGTGTGGTCATGTGGGGTTATCCTTTATGTTATGCTTTGTCGTCGTCTACCGTTTGACGATGAAAGCATCCCAGTGCTTTTCAAGAATATCAGCAACGGTGTGTACACGTTGCCTAAATTTTTATCTCCTGGAGCTGCTGGGCTAATCAAAAGAATGTTAATCGTTAATCCATTGAACAGAATAAGCATTCATGAAATTATGCAAGACGATTGGTTCAAAGTTGATCTGCCAGAATATCTACTTCCACCAGATTTGAAACCACACCCAGAAGAAGAGAATGAAAATAATGACTCAAAAAAGGACGGCAGCAGCCCAGATAACGATGAAATTGATGACAACCTTGTCAATATTTTATCATCGACCATGGGTTACGAAAAAGACGAGATTTATGAGTCCTTAGAATCATCAGAGGACACTCCTGCATTCAACGAAATTAGGGACGCGTACATGTTGATTAAGGAGAATAAATCTTTGATCAAGGATATGAAGGCAAACAAAAGCGTCAGTGATGAACTGGATACCTTTCTGTCCCAGTCACCTCCAACTTTTCAACAACAAAGCAAATCCCATCAAAAGAGTCAAGTAGATCATGAAACTGCCAAGCAACACGCAAGAAGGATGGCAAGTGCTATCACTCAACAAAGGACATATCACCAATCACCCTTCATGGATCAGTATAAAGAAGAAGACTCTACAGTTTCCATTTTGCCTACATCTTTACCTCAGATCCACAGAGCTAATATGTTAGCACAAGGTTCGCCAGCTGCCTCTAAAATATCTCCTCTTGTAACGAAAAAATCTAAAACGAGATGGCATTTTGGTATACGATCTCGCTCATACCCATTAGACGTTATGGGTGAAATTTATATTGCCTTGAAGAATTTGGGTGCCGAATGGGCCAAGCCATCTGAAGAGGATTTATGGACTATCAAATTAAGGTGGAAATATGATATTGGAAACAAGACAAACACTAATGAAAAAATACCTGATTTAATGAAAATGGTAATTCAATTATTTCAAATTGAAACCAATAATTATTTGGTGGATTTCAAATTTGACGGCTGGGAAAGTAGTTATGGAGATGATACTACTGTTTCTAATATTTCTGAAGATGAAATGAGTACTTTTTCAGCCTACCCATTTTTACATTTAACAACAAAACTAATTATGGAATTAGCCGTTAACAGTCAAAGCAATTGATGGTGGAACGTAAAAGAATGATATGGAAGTTCCCTTTTTTTTATGTATCGTATCGTATTTGCAACATCTTTATAATATCCCTTTGTATAAAGTAAACAATCTTGATTAAATAAACCTGAACATAATTTATTGATGTGAATGTTCTTTTATTGGCATTATTTCTTCGGATGAAAAGCAAATTTCACGCTCTATGAGAAAAATTGAAAACGCTATTCTATGTGAAAATAGAGATGAGTACTACTAGTGGCTACAATAAAAATACTGAACCTTTGACAATCGTACAACAAAAGGATCCCAAAAATGAATAAAGACCAGGCAGAAAAATATCAAGAACGGAGTCTGCGACAAAAATACAACCTACTACATGTACTGCCAACACTGAATTCCAGAGCGTTATCGGGACTATACTATAAAAATTTTCATAATTCTGTGAAGCGATATCAAATCATGCTGCCAGAACAACTGAAAAGTGGAAAATTTTGCTCCCATTGCGGGTGTGTTTACGTTCCTAATTTTAACGCAAGTCTTCAGTTAACGACTAATACCGAGCAAGGTGACTCCGACGAACTTGGCGGCGAGAGTATGGAAGGACCAAAAAAATGTATCCAGGTTAATTGCTTGAATTGTGAAAAGTCTAAATTGTTTGAGTGGAAATCTGAGCTCGTTGTTCCAACATTTGGACAAGATGTTAGTCCGATGATCAATAGTACCAGCAGCGGGAAGGTTTCGTACGCGGTAAAGAAGCCCCAAAAGAGTAAAACTAGTACTGGTAAGGAGAGATCCAAGAAGAGAAAGTTGAACTCACTTACAAACCTTTTATCGAAAAGAAATCAAGAGAAAAAAATGGAAAAGAAGAAAAGTTCGTCACTGTCATTAGAAAGTTTTATGAAAAGTTGACTGTATCATCAGTGAACATATTGTATAACAAATCAAGTTTATATAGTTGAATTGAGAGTGTCTGTTAGCTCTTCGATTGACGGATAAGATGCATCCGCGTCGATATTGTTGAGATTAGGAATAGTACCGTTTATACTTTCCTCATCAGCGCGGTCATCATCACTACTGTGAGTTAGACCGCCACTCATTGAACCCTTCGTCACGCCATGTACGCCTTGCCTATATGTTTCTTCCCTCAATGGATTAACTACTTCCTCCTCACCAAGGTTTGAAGAAATACCAGAATCCAGTTTTTTCCGCACGCAACTGTTGGTCCACATTCGCCTTCTATATGAGCCCCTTTGTCCATCAAGATTGAGGTCATAGACCCATTTTGTTTCTGAATCTATCTCGACATACTGAATAAATTCGTCCTCTACCCATTCTTTTGGATCCAAATCAAGCACCCAATGAGAATTGGCTTCCCATTCCCAATCCTTAGGTGGCTCAATTTCTTCTAATGACTTCACTGAATTTTCCTCAATACGCCTCTGGTATATTCTCAAACTAGAGAAAAGAGAATAATCGTCATCAGAGAATCCAACTGGGCGCCATTCTTTGTATTCAGGAAGATACTTTTGGATCTCAAAGATCATAACAAGTCGGTGCTCCCTAGCCTCAATGAGTTTCAAATGCTGCAAAATCTTAGATTCCAGATTAGTACTTATAGTCAAAGTTTTTAATCTTGTCTCCTCCGAATTCAATTTAGTCAACAAATATTCACGATTGGACGGATGCGAGGCAATAAAAAAACCCCAACCTAGCAGTATCAGTACGGGTCTCATTGGAATGAGCTTGATAAATTTATCCATGTACAGAAAATTTAATGTTGCTATTATTAACAATACAATAAAATAAAACGACGAAATAGCCTCGTTGGTGAAGAATGCAAACTTTTGTAATATGAGTAAAGTAAAATCGTAGAATTTAACATATAGCAGCATATGGTTTTGTAAATCCGTGAGGTTTAAGACAAATTCTTGGCTCAGTTCAGGGACTGGTTTAGGAACCTCAGGTCTTCGCAAAGGTGGGCCTTGTGCTGGTGTTTGATTATTATCTAGATAGCTTGTAGGGTTTGGCTTATGAATGTAAAGGTATTGCGGGACCATTACGCAGAATAACAAATAGAATATAGGGAGCGAGGAAAGCATTTGAAAAGGTTTCAATATAATGAGCGTGTATAAGAACATAATAGATACTGTATACGCTGGGTTAGTCCAATTTAATATCTTTATTAATTCATCCATAATCATGAATGGTACCCCTAGTCTCGAGTTCATCTGTATAAAATTCCTACTCGTGATCTGCACAGACAGCTTAGGCCTTTCTTTACCAGCAACCATACGATGGTGAATTGTATCAACAGCCGTTTTGGAAGATGGTGGTAATGCCATTTTGATTATCTTCTCTACCAGGGTATCTGCCATCATCTTTTGGATGTTTGATGTCGAGGGAAAACCGCCACCACTAGTTGGCTGTCCACTGGAAGATGGCAGACTACCACGCGTAGGATCACTAGTTCTAGAACCACTAGATATGCTCTCTTTCTTTGCCTGACTTTTTCCATCTATGCCATTTTGCACTTTCTTCCCCTTGAGAGTTGATCTAGTTGGAGTACCAGCATTATAGGTGTCATTCCAGAAAAAATTTGTCACCGAGTCCATCTAGACGTATATACAGTAGGAGACTGAAATTTTGCTACGTATACAGGTGAGTGTATTCATGCGGCCTGATCAGTAATTAAAAATACACACTATTCCTCGTTATTATTTCTTAAAATTAGTTCAAGAAGAAGGGGTAACCCCTAAGCTTCTTAAGTTCACCACAAAAGTATTACTGGATAGTGAAACAACAACCACCCATAACATTAGTTTCCTAAACACTACGGCGGTATTCACCTAGACGCCATCCTAGAAGGCTACAAAGTGATGCACGTATGATGATATCGGATATTAGAGCGTATACATACAACAGGTACACATAAAATTGTGATATGTCACAGCTTCATCACCCGGCGGACACGTCTATTAAATTATCAATAATTACATAATGTGCAGATCAAATAAACAATAAACATACAGCCATTTAAATTTTGGTTATTAATGTTATTTTTCATTTCTATTGCTTGCAGTGGTATTTATGTGGTATAGTTAAGCCTGCAGGAATATTTAAGCAAAGAGGGAAAATTATGAATAAAGAAGAGCAAGAAGACCCACAGCAAGAGCAAATATCAACTGTTCAGGAAAATGATCCCAGGAATTTGCAGCAACTGGGAATGTTGTTAGTATCTCCAGGGCTCGATGAAGACAGATTGAGTGAGAAAATGATTTCGAAGATCAAAAAATCCAGGGATATCGAAAAAAATCAAAAATTGCTCATATCTAGGCTGTCGCAAAAAGAGGAAGATCATAGTGGTAAGCCTCCTACCATTACGATTTCTCCAGCAGAGAAAACCGTACCCTTTAAGTCGCTGAATCATTCTTTAAAGAGGAAAAGGGTACCTCCAGCGCTAAATTTTTCCGATATACAAGCATCTTCTCATTTGCATGGATCTAAAAGTGCTCCACCAAACATAACAAGATTTCCGCAGCACAAAAATAGCCTTAGGGTCAGATATATGGGTAGGATGGCTCCTACGAATCAAGATTATCATCCTTCAGTAGCCAATTCATATATGACAGCAACCTACCCTTATCCATATACTGGACTGCCACCAGTACCATGCTACCCATATTCTTCAACTCCAACACAAACGCACGCATACGAAGGCTATTATTCCCCGATGTATCCCGGCCCCTTGTATAATAATGGTATAATACCAGCCGACTACCATGCAAAGAGGAAGAAGTTGGCTGGTAGATCACCACACTTGGAAGATTTGACATCGAGAAAAAGAACCTTTGTCTCCAAACACCACAACGGAGACCCAATCATAAGTAAGACTGATGAAGACATTGAATGCTCTGTCACGAAAAATTCATTAAGTGAGGGCGCTTCACTTAACGACGATGCCGATGATGACAACGACAAAGAAAGGATCATTATTGGAGAAATCTCTCTGTATGATGATGTTTTCAAATTTGAAGTTCGCGACGACAAAAATGACTATATGAAAGCATGTGAAACAATCTGGACTGAATGGCATAACTTGAAGAAATGACGAGATTTCACTTCTTCACGCTATAGAATGCACCTAAAACTCGCCTGCACTCCGAAACGAAATGCGATACAGTACGTGTCATGCGGTTAGTATATATACATATATATATATATATATTCAAATAAATTATAACGTATTAAATAATATGTGAAAAAAGAGGGAGAGTTAGATAGGATCAGTTGGTCAACTCATGGTAGTATTCGTCATAATGTTGTACTTCACTAGCTATTTCTGTAGCATCAAAATCTGATGTGTGTTTGGTGTCCCTAATCAAATCAGTGACTTCGTTCAGGTTCAATTCTAAAAAGTTTTCTAAGAACTGGCCAACTTCCGTATTTTCGTGATTGCCTTGTAAATTGTTCAAGACATATGACCATGTAGCTTTCTTATTGGCGTATGCATATATGTTGACGTCGACTGCGCTGTGACCATGCGTGGTCCAGCCAATTTGGGCCCTAAATGATACCATGTCATTCAGTTTGTCTTGGATAGCATTTGCGTTGTCATCCAAATGAATTAATGTTTCTAAATCGCTATCCGTGTAATCGTAAATACCCAAATCTTTTTCCAGGATCTCATGTTTGATGAAATTTTCTATTTTGCTGCTTGCGCCCTTATGCTCATGAACAAAATCTACTAGTTTTCTTTTCAAAAACTCACCTGAATGGGTGGCGTTGGCGAGCACCTGTGGATACCAGACATACTGAGGATAGCTAGCAGTGACTTGTCTTGAAGTGACTAAACCACCCGTTTCATGATCCGACGTAGAGACCAAAACAGTCTCCGTATCGGAATTTTCAGCAAACTCCAAAACGTATTGGAATGCTTCATCGAAAGCCAACACCTCCCTTACCTGCGAAGCTGGATCGTTTTGGTGACCAGCATGATCAATTCTGGAGCCTTCCACCATTAAGAAAAACCCATTAGAATCTTTGTCCTCATTGGAAGCTTTTTCCAAGGCACCCAAAGCCACCTTGACTTGTTCCTTAAGGGAAGGATACTCCTTTTCATCTCTGTCAATTTCAAAAGGAATGTCGTTATCTGCAAAGAGACCCAAGAAAGGTAAAGTAACGTTTTCACCGTGGCTTTTCAACAAAGAATCAAAATTTTTACGGTCACCCACGTACTGCCAGCCATTAGATTGAGCCTCATCGATTAAATCTCTTCCATCTTTTCTAGCACCGTGGTGACCATATGGAGAAGCCTTTTCGCCTTGAGGGTAGAAATGGCTCCTGCCGCCACCCATGAGTAAGTCTACTACTCTCCCCAGAGGATATTCGCCTAACTGGTGCGTAGCGATAAGATCTTCCTGCCATCTGTAATCAACATGTGAACTGAATGAAGCCGGAGTGGCATCTGTGATTCTTGTCGTAACAACAAGCCCAGTGAGATAACCTGCTAACTTAGCCGCCTCGAGCACTGTACCACAAGGTCTGTGATGCGGATCAACACCGATGGCCCCATTATAGCTCTTTAATGCACATGCAAATGCGGTGGCGCCCGCAGCTGAGTCAGTGACTAGTGAGTCCGAGGACCTTGTTCTCGAAGACCCGATAAAATGCTCGTCAAGTGTCAGGATGTCGTCTATAGGTAAATCATTAACATGCTGGTTGAATGATCTTGCCATGGACAAAGACGCAGGTCCCATCCCATCCGTCACGAAGAATATGACATTCTTCTTCTTGTGTGATGCAGAACGTAATGCAAAACTGCTTGGAAATGCCAGTTGCACTAAAACCAGCAACAAACCAATACAGACCACAGTGGATACTATTATCTTTGATCTCTTCGAGATCCGTCTCTTTTTAGGACGAGAGCTCGAGTCAGATCCAGGAACAAGACGTGTCTGTTCGCTTGGTAATGTGTGAGTCATCATGCTGCTAATGCGCGTTCAAATAATGTCCCGTATGCTGATATGTAAATGTTTATGTAGCCACTTGCTGGCAAAATGTGGAGCACGAAAAAATATAAACGTTTAGATACACTTCTTTCTTTATATACTAAAATCCCTTTACTTTTCCTCTACGCGCGAAGCTTATCGCTATCGTCAATGCTGCTATTCATGTCGATGCTGCTCTTCCGTTAGACGCGCCTTACGAGGGGTGTACAAAGAGGACATCCGCTGCTGTTCTTGCCACTCGTTCGTCAGTTTTGCCCTCAACGCTTCACATTTCTTGTCAATCTGCTCTTCCGAGAGCGTTTCTTCCTCCTCCAGTCGGTCCCGTAGCTCGCTAACTTGTACTTCAATCTCACGTTTCTCCATATGAGTCTCTATCTGTTTCTGCACAGCAAGAGGCCTGCTTGCCTTGTCATGGCTGGCCTTTTTGATCGCATTTTGTCGTTGTTGCCGCTGCTGTTGACTACCCTGTGGTCTGCGCCTATTGTTGCTAGCAAGTGATCGCTGCACGTGGCCCGACGTAGATGACCCTTTTGCCGACTTGAGCCCTATTCCGTTGTACGACATGACTGGACGGTGATGCAGTAGCTGTTAACCGTCGAATGGTATTGTGTAGAGCTCAAATTAGGATTACACAGATTATAATACCACACTTATAGTGCCATTCTTGAGGTCTTACTTGATTCTTCCTTGCCTTTACCCGCACGCTTAATATAATTTTTCCTTCTTATCTGCTACGCCTTCTTCTAGTAGGAAAAAAAAAAGAAATTTGGTGAAGAAACAGTCTGAAAAGGAGATAATTTGCGATTTAATTCGTTTATACATTTTATGAATCTATAATACTGGAAGTGATATCCATATTCGCAAGCAGTTCCACTCGAAAGCATGGCCCTCTTTCTCAGTAAGAGACTGTTGAGATTTACCGTCATTGCAGGTGCGGTTATTGTTCTCCTCCTAACATTGAATTCCAACAGTAGAACTCAGCAATATATTCCGAGTTCCATCTCCGCTGCATTTGATTTTACCTCAGGATCTATATCCCCTGAACAACAAGTCATCTCTGAGGAAAATGATGCTAAAAAATTAGAGCAAAGTGCTCTGAATTCAGAGGCAAGCGAAGACTCCGAAGCCATGGATGAAGAATCCAAGGCTCTGAAAGCTGCCGCTGAAAAGGCAGATGCCCCGATCGACACTAAAACAACCATGGATTATATCACTCCATCTTTTGCTAACAAAGCTGGTAAGCCAAAAGCTTGTTACGTCACTTTGGTGAGAAACAAGGAGTTGAAAGGTTTGCTAAGCTCCATTAAATATGTGGAAAACAAAATTAACAAGAAATTCCCATATCCTTGGGTTTTCCTAAACGATGAACCTTTTACTGAAGAATTCAAGGAAGCAGTCACCAAAGCTGTTTCTTCCGAAGTTAAGTTTGGTATTTTGCCCAAGGAACATTGGTCATATCCTGAATGGATTAATCAAACCAAGGCTGCTGAAATTCGTGCAGATGCTGCCACCAAATACATATACGGTGGCTCCGAATCTTATAGACACATGTGTCGTTACCAATCTGGGTTTTTCTGGAGACATGAATTATTAGAAGAGTACGATTGGTACTGGCGTGTGGAACCAGACATCAAGTTATACTGTGATATTAATTACGACGTTTTTAAGTGGATGCAAGAAAACGAAAAAGTTTACGGCTTTACCGTTTCTATTCATGAATATGAAGTGACGATCCCAACACTATGGCAAACGTCCATGGATTTCATCAAAAAGAACCCCGAATACTTAGATGAAAACAACCTGATGAGTTTTCTTTCGAACGATAATGGTAAAACATACAATCTGTGCCATTTCTGGTCAAACTTTGAAATTGCAAACTTGAATTTGTGGAGGTCACCAGCCTACAGAGAGTATTTTGACACTTTGGATCATCAAGGTGGATTTTTCTACGAAAGATGGGGCGATGCTCCCGTTCATTCTATTGCTGCTGCTTTGTTTTTGCCAAAGGATAAAATCCATTATTTTTCAGACATTGGTTACCATCATCCACCTTATGATAACTGCCCATTGGACAAGGAGGTCTATAACAGTAACAACTGTGAATGTGACCAAGGTAATGATTTCACTTTCCAAGGTTACTCTTGTGGTAAGGAATATTATGATGCTCAAGGGTTGGTAAAGCCAAAAAACTGGAAAAAATTCCGTGAGTAGAAATCTTGGAACATACTGTTTCTTTGTTTTGACTTTATACTTTCTATTTATATTTTATTTTTATAACTGGTTAAGTACACATAGGACTGCGTATCAAACATATAAGTGAGGCAATCCACATTTTTTTTAAAGATTCGAATATTTTTATTCTCATTAGCGTATTCCGAGAATAGTTCGAAAAAATATAAGGTATATCAAGAGTTTTTACAAGTGAGAGGAAAGAGGAATAAGCTATAAGCAACAAAAGCGTAAAAAAATTAGCTGAAGACATAGAACTATGGATGTTCTCAAAGAGGTGTTGTCACTAGACCAAGATAAATTTGACCAGCTGAAGGAAACGAGCCGAGATAAAACAAATGAAACGGATGATCCTTTTGAAAACTATTTGAAGGATTGTAAATTTAAAGCGCCTTCAAACAAAGATCAGTCACCATTTGCTAAACTTAAATCATTACAGGAAACTCATTCTAACAATGAAGCGGCTATTAATATAATTATTCCTCAATTGATTGATTACTTAACCGAATTCACTAATAGGTTATCAAATTACACACAAGATTTAGACTTCATTAAAAAAAAGTCCAATGAATTACAGTCATTGCTCGAATACAACTCCACTAAACTGGCACATATCTCTCCTATGGTTAATGATTTGATGATTCCTCCTGAACTCATTGATGACATCATTAAAGGGAAGATCAATGAAAGCTGGCAGGATAATATAACATTCATAGCAGATAAAGAAGAAATTTATAACAAGTATAGGTCCAATAATCTCGATCAAGACAACAAGGACGCAGAAAATTCAGCAATGCTAGCACCAAAGGATTTTGATAAGTTATGTCAACTCCTGGACATCCTAAAAAATGTTATTCTAGAAAGGTCGAAAAGACTTATTATTTCCAAAATCAAAACTTTGAGGAGTCATAACCCAGTACCATCGCAAAGGATACAAAACAAATTATTAAAAGTTCAAAAAATTTTCCCCTTCATAAGAGATAATAATCTCTCCTTAGCCCTTGAGTTAAGACAGGCATATTGTTACACAATGAAATGGTATTATAGAGAATACTTTTCTAGATATATCAGGTCATTGACTATTTTGCAATTTCAACAAATCGACTCGCAATTTGCATTGGGTAATGGCCTTTCTACAACTTCAGTGAGTGGGTTTAACAATTCACCATCATTGTTTTTCTCAAATTATCTAACTACATCCGCTTCAAATGCTTTCTATAATAAACTCCCTGTAACAGATGAGAAAATTGATAAATACTTTCAGATAAAGAAAAGATTGAACATTTTAACACAAGAAGACAATACGGTAATGGTATCCCAAATTGCAGAAAATAACACAACGAAAAACTACATTGAAATTGGATTTAAAAATTTAAACCTTGCAATTTTAGATAACTGTACGGTGGAGTACCATTTTTTAAAAGATTTCTTCGCTATGAATGGCGATAATTTTGAGGAAATTAATGGTTTATTGGAACAAATATTTCAACCAACTTTTGATGAAGCCACAACATACACTCAACAACTGATCCAATATAATTATGACATTTTTGGTGTATTAATAAGTATTCGTGTGGCCAATCAATTACAATTTGAATCAGAAAGGAGAGGAATACCGTCTATGTTTGATAGTTTCTTGAATGGTCAATTAATTCAATTATGGCCTCGATTTCAGCAATTGGTCGATTTTCAATGCGAGAGCTTACGAAAAGCGGCAATAACTACAAATGTGGCAAAATATGCCGGCAACTCAAGCACATCCAATAGTAGCCCTTTGACCTCACCTCATGAGTTAACTGTACAGTTCGGTAAATTTTTATCAAGCTTCTTGACGTTGGCAATAACACATAAGCAGTCCATAGACGAAAGATCTGAACCCTTATACAATTCCATCATTAGATTAAGAAATGATTTCGAAACAGTCATGACAAAGTGCAGTAAAAAGACGAAATCACCAGAAAGATTTCTGGCTACAAATTACATGTATTTATACAATAACCTACAGCAATTGCATCTACATTTAAATATAAATGACTCGGATGCACAAAACTACAATTTTGATTCTGCTGAAAATGTTGGTACGAAAGTTGCGAATGACGACGATAATGATTCAAGCGTACCACTAATAATCAGAGAGACCGAAAATCATTTCAAAACTTTAGTTGAAGCTTTCACCAGAAATTGATGAATGTAACGATTGTATAAGACATGGAGCGTATAAAGTATATTTTTATGTAAAATGATCTTTATGATTTCTTATTTTGTGTGGAATATAGTCAAATGTTTAACGACCTACCATTATATATAGTCTGTCTCAATTAAAATCCTTCAGGAACACCTTTTGCAGGTCTTTGACTTAAATCAAGGTAAATACCGCCGTTTTTGAACCCAAACCACTTGAATCTCACTTGATCGTCACTATCCTCATTTGTCGTTTCATCACGCTTGATATCTGACCTTCCCTCCTCCTTAGAAATAGGATCTTGAATCCGCTGAATAATTTTATAAGCTTCCACATCAGAATAAGGCACACCAGTCCTTGGATCAAAGTACTGACATTCTTTATTTGTGATTAAACATTTTTTTCTTATACCATTGGCTAAGAAGACACCCGTTGGAGGCTGTGTTTTAATTTTGATTTCCAAATCCTTATTTATCTCTGTGTTGATTTGATGGACTATTTTCTTATCGTATTCCCCAAAAGATGGGAAATTTGCCAGAGCTGACAGATCAAGTGATATATCTACGGTAGGAGACGGTACTGAAGACTGAGGAGGTGATGGTAAAATGGAGTGGAAAACAGTTTTCATATCTTGTGGACGCTGAGTGGCGGATAACCCATTTGTGTATGACCATCGACCACCAAATAAGTTTGTGTTAAAATCTTTTAGATTTGGAGGAGCATTAGGAAAATCATAAAGTGTAACAAAGTTCCTTGAGGTTAATTGCTCAGGCCCTTCGTAGGTCTGTGTTGATAAAGAGTTTTCCGCGGAAGATTCATCAACATTAGCTGTATCTTTTTTTGAGGGTGACTCTTCAGTATCGATTATGGCCACTTGCGGATGGTCGGTAAACGTTACTTGTTTCAAGAAAGAAACATCAGTATTGCTTTTGGTCTCTTGTGGTACATTATGAGATAAGTTCTCGATGCCTTCGGTTTTCAGACAAGGTTCAGGCTCTCCTTTTATATCCGTATCCGGAGAGATCAATATAGTATCTTCAGTGCCAGTGGAGTTTGATGGTGTAGGTGTTGCAGAATTATCCCTTTGTGAGACCACTTGGGCAGCAGGTGATGAGTTTTCAAAAGTATTTTCCCTGCTCTCGAGAGCACTTACCATTTCATCTTTAATTTCTTCATTATGTAAATTTTGTATCGGTTCGCCTACATTGGTAATTTTTTGCTCATTAGTTATTATATTCTTTTGTGGTTGGCTGTTGGGAGCTTCATCAACGGTACTCTGCTTGTTTGCAATTGCGTCCAATGTAACATCAGGTAATGCTGTTGGCTTTAATTCGTCTGAATTTACTCTACTCACCGCTGCATCTGGACTCGATTCTCCTTCAACTGTATCGTTAGTAGAAGTTTCCTCAATCCTTTTCTGGTTGTGTACAGATGAAGAATTCTCACCCAAAGAATTCACGTCGCCATCGTTCTTTATCGATTCTTCACTCTCCCGCTTTTTATCATCTGATGCGTCCTGTTTTCCGAGATTTAAATTCTTCTTTGGCTTCCTCGGATATTTTTTCTTCTTCTTATCACGTTTATTCAATTGTTCCTGCCAATATTTACGATCTTCTAACTCCATCGCTGGCGTCATTAGCCAAGCAGTAGATAAAAATTGCAGTATAGTCTCATTTGGCTGGAATTTCTGCTTTTGTCTTTTCTGCAAAGCTAGACGATTCTCCTTTTTCCAAACTTCTTGTTCCTTGAACTTATCCAGTGACAAAATATTCAGCTTCTCAGTCTCCTTGGCAATCCGTAGCCTCTCTTCTTGTGTCAGCATATGCTGAGACTCCTGCTCCTTGTGTTTCCTTATTCTTTCTTGTATAATTTTTCTCTTTTTTTCAGCTTTAGACAATTTCTCATAAACTTTCATCGTGTTTTCCATTACCGATGATCTTTTAGAAGTTCTCCTTGTATTTAATAGTAACGTCTCTGCGTTTAATTGTTCATGGGTATGGTGCGATCTTGGTATAGCTTCTCCTGACTTAGGCTTAGGTTTTTGTTTTTTGATTACAACGGGACCCTTCTGTAATCTCTTGTTTCTTTTCTTTCTTGAAAGTAGTTCTTGTCTTCGTATTTCCTTTTCCTCTGCATCTTCATCATTCTCGTTGCTGGAGTCCTCAGATTCGCTACTGCTGAACATTAAGTCATCGGCTGCTTGCTCACTTGAAGCCTGAGAGGGCTCTTTCCTTATACTTTGAGTCTCATCTTCTTTTTCTTCCCCTTCATCATCGTCATCTTTTGCCATCATTTCGAAATCTTCATCATCTTCATCTTCCTGAAACAACAGCCCTATTTCATCTTCTTCATCATCATTACCATTCTTATAGGAAGAAATTTGTCTTTTGGTAGATTCTATATCTCTTAGCTCCTGCTCCAATAGTTTTTGTAATTTATTACCGGCATTAGACCTCCTAGATCGTGTTTGTATAATAAATTCTGTGTTAGTATCTAGACTTTTATCAGCACCTTCATCACTCATCGTGCACTGTGAATTTGCTTCGGTTTCACTTCTATTTGTATTCATTAGACTACATGGTGCTTTCTGCTTACTGTTTTTTCCATCAGGATTTTTTTAACAAAGAAAAAAGAAAACTACTAAAACCTAAATAAGGTACATATTTTGGCTTACCAGCAAAGAGAATATAAAGAAAAGGGAAAGGAGAGAAAAATTCTGAATATGCAACTTTGTGTGCTTTTTGTTTTCACTGAGCGCTTTCTAAAGCTTTATTTTTGTCTTCAGTATCTAAGTTTGGCTCTTCATCAATAAAAGCCGGTGGCGCATTCGCACCTAGTAAGTAACTGGGCATATCGTTACCTAATGAGTTTTCGCTGGTTGGCAAAGTGAAATCCTCTTGTGCCAGAGCATCCAGCTCTGCATCCAGCTCTGCATCACTAATGTCGTCGAGCTCGCCACTGTTATTATTCATTGCCAAGACTTCTTGCAGCTCATCCCCTTGTTCTATTAAATCCAGCATCTCATCCTGCATGTCCTGTAGTTTGTCGATATTTATCTTGCCGTATTGAGCCTTCATGGCATTGTTTGTTTGCTTTAGTGCGTTTATAGTGATCATTGTGTTCTGTAAGTTATCATTTGTTAACTGGGCTTGCGTCATGGACCAGGATTGAGAATCTAAAGAATCCTTCATATTTTCTAACTGTTTACGTTTATTTAAAATCTTCAAAGCCTGTTTTCTTAACGAGGGTTGCTTGTTGTTTGATCTTTGCAAATTCTTTTGAATATTTTGCAGCTGGAAGTTTAACTGGGCGATTTGAGTATCTAACTGGGATATTCTGTTCGATAGTGATTGTTGGGCCTGATTCATGGACTGATTCGACTCTTGTAAGAGCTGATCATGGCTCTTTTTGTTCCCATATCCGAAAATCCTGTTCATAATTGCCTTGAAGAGTTTATAACTGTGTTTCAACCAATCTTGGCTTCCTCCTATTACTACTTTTTTTAGATGTACTTTTTCTCTTGCTAAAAATCCCATATTTTTGTATGGCTGAAAAACATAGAGGAAGAAAAAGGTCAAAAAACAAAAGATATATACAAAGTTACAAATATATACATGTATATATGTGTGAGTCTGTTGTGATAGAATGAATGGAGAAAATGTTCACCAGATTATTTCTTCAAATATTGGGCCAATTCTTCGATGGAGATCAAAGGAATGCCATGTTTCTTACCAAACGCTTGGCAGTCATTTAATCTCATCATAGTTCCTTGTTCGTCATCGTTAACCAATTCGCCAATAACAGCGACGGGACTTAGTCCACTTAGTTTACACAAATCGACACCGGCCTCAGTGTGGCCTCTTCTCTGCAAAACACCGCCATCAGCGGCTCTCAAGGGACAGATGTGCCCTGGTTTTAAAAATGATTTTGGCGTAGAGGAAGAGTCTGCAAGAGCCCTACAAGTCATCGACCTGTCGTGAGCAGAAATACCTGTGGTAGTGCCTTGGGCTACATCTACAGTTATTGTGTATGCAGTTCCATGCCTGTCGTCATCATTGGATTCAAACTTCATGCCTGTTCTCAGTAGTGGAAGGTCCAACTTATCAGCAATGGCATTCGTCATAGGTGCACAGACGTAGCCTGAGGAATGGCGTACAAGAAAGGCCATTTGTTCAGTGCTGACATTTTCAGCAGCGCAAATAAGATCACCTTCATTTTCACGACCGGCATCGTCCATAACAATTACAAACTTATTCTGCTTGAAGTGTTCTATAGCTTGATCAATTGGTGTAAACATTTTCGACGTTGCCTTTTCTTCTTTTCCTTTCCTTTTTTTTAGCCTTCTGCTTTTTGTTGGAGATATTTACATTCACCTCACATATATACGCCAATGAAAATTTCACAATAGCACGTATATTAATAATAGCCTTGCTTTTTTCTATCAATTCTCGCTAAGAAATTACTCATCAGGCAATAACCTATGCTCACCCGCCTCGAAGCGGCGTTAGGAGATAACAGTGGCCGTGTAGAGGGACGTCTTAGCATCGAAAGCCCAATTTACGACAACGAGGCGACCATCTGCACACCACACTTGACACCGTAGAGTGCGACTATTTTCCCCTCCATTGTTTTCGAGCCAGCGTGCACGTAGTACGGGCCCCCCTAACAACAATGGCGCCCCTATGATAGCTTTCCCTGCTCGCGCGTCCCACAGCCGCACCGTCCAGTCCGTGGAACATGATAATAGAAGCATTAGCCGCCGAGCATCGTCCCAATGAAACTCTAACCCGGTTACCCTCGTAGAGTGGTTTTCTGCAGGTTGGAACCCATTGTTGTCCAAAGAGAGGTACAGCGGCCCAGGTTGGTCCCAGAAAACCTTGTATATACCACCGTCTTCGCCACCGATCCAGACGTACTGCGGGTCCTCACTCGTGTACGCCATGCAAGCTATACCTACCTCATCAAACTTTGCCAACCGCTGCAATCGCTCCGTATATGTGCAAGTATCATTCTCCAAAGATAAAAGCTGTGATAGCGGTACAGGACGGAGCTGCTGTGGCTTCCGCAAAACAGTCAAGTCCAGGCAGCTCAACTCCATAATATTGCCATTATCAGCTGCCACAAGTACTCTCTCTTGATCTTGCACGCTGCTTGTTTCAATTACAGCCACCACTGGGTGCTGAAAGTAGTGTCTTGCCACCATATTTCGCTGCACGACATACACTACCGGTGTTTCTGGCTTTTTCTGTTTCAATCTAAGCTCGTACAATATGATCTTGCCCGTCAAGGTCGCCAACAAGATTGATATTACATTGCTTTCCGGATGATACCGACGGAGGATCGTGGCTGTCATGATCCGCGTACCACGGAACTCTACCATATCTATCAAGAGGCCGTTGCGTCCGCTGGCATTATCGCACTTGACTACATTCACCACAGACCACGCCGCTTCGCTGCTAGCATACTGTAGGTCTGCCGGCGGCAATCGTAGATAAACCACAACCAAGACGCCTTTTCCTGGGTCATACTCCTGAGCGATACAATCGCAGTCTGTCTCTGATTGTAAATTCTCACTGACCATGTTCCATTGCATGAGGTTGTCTTTATCCTGTTGCATGTTCGATGGCGCCTGCTGGCCTGACGCAGAAACCTCTGTCTCCAGCCGCGCAAAACTAGCGTTGCTCAGCGTTGCCGCCGCCTCTTCAACAAGAAAAGGTTTGGCTAGTTCTAACCTTGGCTGGTCGTTTTCAGCTTTGTCTTTATTATTTTCGTCGGCAGCAGTAGTTTCAATGGCGACAGCATCAGTAGTGGTGTGATTTTCATTTTCTTGCAGTTGTTCTTCCTCAATTTGATCTGTTTGAATGCCTTTGTCGTATGTTATAACCTCCTTACGTCGAAGATATGCAGATTGGGGCTCTTGAATCTTTGAGCCTTCCTCCATGTCGGTCTGCACTGAAACGCTGACCATGGTTGCCTTAGCGTGCACCTCTGTGGGATGGTGGCCCATCGTCTCGCTCCCAGGGAACAAGCTGGCTTGTTTTCGCCTCTCACGCAGCTCTTTCAATTGTCTCCTTTTTTCCTCCAGTTGCTTCAATCGCTCCATCTTAATGTTTCAATCCTTCTTCCTCTTTGGTTGATTAACCAACTGTGATGCTCTTTTTTCCCTTTTCTCTTTGTTTACGGCAAAACACGAAAACTAGTTCATTTCTTTTTCTTTTCGCCTTGGACTAGTACTGAAAATTTCAATAGCATTATATTTGAGCCATAGGTAAGAAAAACCAAATTTGTTAGTATTGGGAAGGAGAATAAGATACCTGACTCGGTGATGGACATTAACATAGACGATATTCTTGCAGAACTGGATAAGGAAACTACTGCTGTCGACTCTACCAACATCACGCAAGGTTCTTCTTCCACTACCCACAGAGATGCAAATACAATAGTGGGTTCGTCCTTAGACTTGAATGACAAGACTCAGATATATGTCTCTCCCCAGCAGGATTTTTCTGACTTGATGAAGTCTTGGAAAAATGAACGGTGTTCGCCAGAACTCTTACCATATCCTCATCAGTTGATGAAAAGATTATTGAATCGAATATCCATGCAATCTCAATTAATTGAAAACATTTCAATGGGATTCCTCGATATGCAAAATGCTTCTAATGCGAACCCGCCTATGCCTAACGAATCTAAATTGCCTTTACTCTGCATGGAAACTGAGTTAGAAAGATTGAAATTTGTTATTAGAAGCTACATACGATGTAGGCTAAGCAAAATTGACAAATTCTCACTTTATTTGCGCCAATTAAATGAAGATGAAAATTCGCTGATCTCTCTTACAGATTTACTATCCAAAGATGAAATCAAATACCATGACACGCATTCCCTGATCTGGTTGAAACTAGTCAATGATTCTATCCTGAAATACATGCCCGAAGAACTTCAGGCTATTAATGATACAGAAGGTAGCGTAAACATGATAGATGAGCCCGACTGGAACAAATTTGTCTTTATACACGTTAACGGCCCACCAGATGGTAAATGGAACGAAGATCCGCTATTGCAGGAAAACGAGTTCGGTAAACCTTGCTACACGGTCACAATACCCGATTTAAAGGAAGAGGTTGAACTCACTATTGGAAGTATTTACGTTATGAGATATGAAGTCATTAGGGATCTGCTGAGAGACGACAAAGTTGCTCTTATTTGAACTATTATGCATTACACTTTCCCCTTCACCATGTCTTACATATGCATATATATATATATATATATATATATATATTATCAAGCACAGTTTCATTTTTCATCTGTCCGTGTCATGTTTTTCCGCATTTGTGTCGATCTTGCCAGCAATTTTGAGTAATTAGATGACGATCGGGTCTGCAACGAAGTGGGACGTTTTGTGTGAAGTGCGCCTTCTTCGGGTGTCTTTAAGATGCAACGGTCCGGTAAACCATTTATTAGCCTATTCGATTGAGGTACGGGAGGAGCTTGATTCTTTTTTTTTGTATTCTGTCTTTTTTGAAGAATGAACTTATCAAACATTTTATGGTCCGACTTCGGCGATACTACTTTAGGTTTGGCGGTCATTCCATTATGTATTAATTTCCATAGTTTCATTAAAACTGCTCTCTCTTTGCATCCTATGAAAATCGTCCTGGAACCGTCAATTTCAAGGACTTGATCACTTATAAAGCGTATCTTCTCAACGTCATTCAACTCTAGTTCGAATTGCAATTCAAATTCCTGTTCTTCCCACATGCTGAGACTTCTTCTCTTGACAAAAACAAGTGCTCTGCCTAGGTTTGTTATTAGAAACATTTTCTTGTAAAATTTGCCTGCACTATCAGTAGGAGGCTCGATATCAAGAGGGTTCTTGTAGTCCAGAGCCACGTTCTCAAGACCTACAGGTGAGTCCTCTAAGTTTCGTGTGGAAAGCGCTACCTCCTTCATCAACAAGACACGTTCATCCATATTTTGCAAGTAGCGTGACCAGAAGGCGTCAGAAGAGCGACTTCTATTATCTTTCCCCCGTGATGTAGTAGAAATTGAAGGAGATGATACAGATGCGCGATTTTTTGAAACCTTCTTTTGAATTACCTCGCGATCTGTGTTGTTGGAGGCAGATCTAACAGATGTGCTTGACTTGCTCCCCAATTTGGGTTGACTTGTATAATCTTTATTGAATGCGGCGGTTGCTGCAGTCATACTGATCACAGAATGCTCTTGAGAGGTCGCTGCTGGTGCTTGCAGGGGAGTATCTGCATGTCCATTACCAGCCAGCTGAAGGTTGGCCATTTTGACAGTGGTATCAGATTCAGAAACCTTTTGCAGGGGCTTCATCGCCTCTGCATTTATTTTATATGGCTGTATCTCCGGTGGATTATCATCCCAAACAGAACCATCTTCAAAGTTGACTTCATGGAAAAAGAGGTGTGCTTTGATCTGCTTTATGGTCAATCTATCATTTGGATCCCTAACTAATAGTTTTTTAACTAAATCTTTTACTATTTGCGGAAAACCTGCAGTAAACGCATATTGAATCTTCATTACTTTTTGGAATGTCAAATATTCATTGGCAGCTTTAAAAGGCGGTTTTCCCGCAAGCATTTGGTACAATATGCAACCAAATGCCCAAATGTCACAACGGGAATCTGTATAATTATCATTCAGTAGCTCAGGAGAAACATATTCTGCGGTACCAACAAATGATTTCGACTTAGCATACAAATCGAAATAAGGCTTGCCATCTGCGGTGTTCGAAGGTTCCTCCGGTAAAATTTTGGCTGTACCAAAATCCGTCAACTTCACTTTCATATTTTTGTCGAGCAATATGTTTTCGGGCTTGATATCCCTGTGAATAATGCCGATATTATGCAAGGAGTCAACGGCATCGATGATCTGCGACGCATAATAGCGCGCACATGTCTCGTTTAAAGATCCATATTTCTTAATCAAGCCCAAGAAATCACCGTGGGGGGCATATTCTAGAAGGAAATACAAGCTTGCCTCGTCCTGGAAAGTGAAGAAAAGCTTGATTATGCCCTTGGTGCCATTCAGCTTCTGCAAAGCCAATTTCTCCACTGTGACGTATTTAACTTTTTTTTGACGGATCAGATATTCTTTACTCAACACTTTTACTGCATATTTCTTGCCCGAATCACGGGCGGTAGCCAGAACAACACTAGAATATGATCCATCCCCGAGTTGCTCTCCAAACTTGAAGTCCTTTATTCCCATCTTGACAACATGCTTAGTTAACTCCCCCGTAGCTGGGTCGACAACATCTTTGACGATTTTTGCCGCACCACGTTCTGCCCATTCTTCTCTTCTACGCCTCATTGAGGGATCAAGACCCATCTCGTGCTGCATACCCGGGTCATCATTTGCCAGGGGAATGAAGCGATTAGTACTAGTCAATGCCTTTTCTCCAAACTGACCTTGTGGAGAAGCCTGTAGTTCAGACCCGCTCTGAGAATTGCTGCCATCTACGAAAGGACGAGGATACTCTTGCGTTTGTGTATGTTCCGCAGATGTCGGTACCAAGGGCTTGGACAGCAGGGCGTGGTCTGCCTCTGTCAAAGACCTATTTCCCATATTAATGATATAGTAGCAGTATTCAAGCAAGTACACGTGCGCAAGTTGTACCAGATAGTGACTGTCCAGCGTTACTTTCTCGCCTGCTCTGTATTACTCTTGTTGTCACTCCGCAATATCTCAAAGCCATTAATATGTACTAACTTGAATTTTTCATGCTCCCTTAAACGAAAATAACCCTACTGAGATTTTCACCTTTATAGGGTTATATGCTAAAATAAGTAGGTCTTATCATGCAACCTTTAGGGTCCAAGCCCTTAAATCCGACAGTCGGGCAAGCCCATTTTCCCAACGATTTTTCAACGGTTTTTTTGCCTGCAGGGCATCGGCAATTTGACAATACTCACGACCGATGGATGCAGCAATCAACGTAAAAACCTTACTTAGCCGGTTACTCATGTATATGTCAGACATATATACACACGCACACATATATATATACGTACATGTTGGCACCCTTCTGTTAATAGAATTTGATTTCTTTTGTAAAGGCATATCAGTATCATCAGTTGAAACAGTAAGGAGCTCCGCAAGCGCAATATTAACTTTACAAAAGTGATTCTGGTTCCTAACTTTTCTATTGTTTTCCATTTTCGTCATTCGTTTTGTTATTAGTCGCCTTAATTGAGTCAAGCAAGATAAAAGAAGAAAAAAAATGAGTATCACCACTACTAGAAGAAGAAACCAAGATAGTGTCTGCTGCAAGGCAACGAGAGCCTCCATTAAGGTGGAAGCTGTCTCAGGCCAGACAGTTTTTGAAAAGCAAAAACTGCTACACAATTTCGATGAGTTGCCAGAATGGCAAAAAGATAATGACAAAATTCTCACCGGGTACGTTCGTGAAACACTGTCATGGAAAAAGTGCTTATATTCTTTATTTTATTGGAACAACGAGACTGTGAACATTTATACACATTTGGTACCGGCTATCGTATACTTCGTGTTTGCCATTACGTTGACCAACTACTTTCTAATTCCCGTTTTCCCCTCCACTTCCTGGTCCGATTACACCGTTATAAACATTTTCTTGATGGGCGCTTTCTCATGTCTCATGTGCAGTAGCTGTTTCCACTGCATGAAGCAACACTCTGAAAAGCAAAGCAATTTCTGGAGCAAGCTCGACTACTTGGGGATTATCAGTTTGATTTCCTGTTCTATGATCCCTATAATATACTTTGGTTACTTCGACCACATATCCTACTTCAGTCTTTTCACGATTGTTACTTTAGTCCTGGCAACATTTTGTACAGTCTGTGTCCTCCACGACAAGTTTAACACTTCCACATTTCGTCCATTTAGGGCCATGTTTTTCATATTGTTTGGATTTAGTGGCTTACTCCCATTGACCACAGGGTTTTTCAAGTTCGGTATCCAAGGGGTTCTTAACAGAATAAAAGTCAGCTTTGTGTTTTGGGAAGCTCTCTTTTACATTTCAGGGGCTGTAATCTACGGGTTTAGGATTCCTGAAACTTTGGCTCCAGGGAAGTTCGATTTCTTCGGTAGCTCTCATCAAATATTTCATATTATGGTGGTTCTTGGTTCTGTATGCCACTTGAAAGCCATTATCGATTCTTACAAATTAATGCATTCTCATATCCACCCTTGATGGGCCTACAACTACTACAAAATCAAATAAATAACATTATATATCTAAGGTTAGAAAATAATTAAATGCAAAAAAAGTCTTTATTCCTTTTTAGATATTCGTCACATCATGCTTTTATCATAGATCGCATTTTGACAGGTACTTCGCTATATTAGCCTAATTAATTTTGGTCTTACTAAAGTGAGTAATGCCGAAAAATTAAACGTTTGAATAAGTGAACCTACTACAAAGGAAAGAGAGGAAGAGAAAAGGATAGGACTAAAAGACTTCCTTATATTTTTCGGTACGCTTGCGTTTCACTGAAGAGAATAAAAAGAACAAATTATATAAATTTAACACACTATGAGCACGAGAACAAAGGCCCTGAATGCATACAGGCATGGCTTAAGAGCAACCCGAATAGCTTTCCGGAATGATGCTGAAGTATTACTAGCCGCGAGAGCTAAAATGCGTTCAGGAATGTTATGTCCCCCAGATCCTAAACTCACCACAGAGGATCAGATTCAACATTTAGAGGATGTGGCTGTTTTTTTGAGACGAAACCTGGTTCAGGGCAAAAAGGTTGATGGCTCAAGTACTAAGGAGCCTAGGTACCATTTGAACATTCACAAAGACACCGAATTGGGTGACAATGAGACGATTGCAGACCCTACGGCAAGAGTGAAAACAAACTTAAAGGCAAGACCATTTAAATGCTCTGATAAAAAGCAATGATAATGCCTTGATTTTGTTTTATCTTCGAAGCTATATACATGTAAATACTTTTTTAGTACCTAGCAACTTTGCTAGGTGGCATATAAACTGATTTAGCACGATATATCGTTGCATTTGTTCTGTTTGTAGTATGTACATGTATACAGCTTGTTGTATTTGATGTGCTACTGAAACAGCGTAGTTGCTAGTGCTTTATCCCTTTTGACGGAAATGAACAAAGCTTTATAGCGGAATTAAACTTAACGAAACTGGAGAAAGCATAAAAGAGGAAAAGGGCAGCGGTAACTCATTAAATAATCTAGTTGGACGAGCCATAATAAGAGAAATAGACGGAGTAGAAAATGCGCTCCTCCATGTTTAGATGTGTGAGTCGCGCTCATTACAGCACAAGTGTCACAGAAGATTTCATAAATAGCATTCTAGCAAGGGCTCAAGAGGCAACAGCAAAAGCTTCCTCCAATGCTCTCAAATTGGACAAGATGAAGGAGGGTAGAATGCAAAATAAGAGGAGAAACGGGAATCAGAATAGGAATAGTATGAACAATAAAGAAAGCAGGGGTAGAGAGGGAAATCAAGGAGAAAGAAACATGAGACTGAAAAACCGTTCTAGTGATTCTGTTCGTGCTAACAAGCAGCAGTGGAATAAAGGTGCTAATACGTCTTTTGTAAAGAATCCTACTGGAAATACAGTAGTTATGCAGCCACAGTTCAAAAAGATGCAGAATGGCAAAAATAATTTGAAAGGAGATGCGAGAGTCGAAGATGATTTACTTGATGTCTTCAATTCGTCGATGGAGCAAAAACCTGTTAATTTCAATGGAACCCCCAAATCTAAAGCAAGGTTTCAAAAAAAGAGTCATATCTTAACAGCATCTAAAAGGAGAAAGGCTCCTCAACAGCAGCTACAGAAGGTTATCAAGAGACCTGTCAGTTCAGAATATGTACTAGAAGAGCCCACTCCTTTATCTTTGTTAGAATATACTCCTCAAGTTTTTCCAACAAAGGAATCCAGATTAGTCAACTTTACCTTAGATAGCTTGAAAAAATCCAATTACCCCATTTACAGATCGCCAAATTTGGGAATCCTCAAAGTACATGATTTCACCCTAAACACGCCAAACTTTGGTAAATATACACCAGGATCCTCCTTGATTTTTGCCAAAGAGCCTCAATTGCAGAATTTACTTATTGAAGAAGACCCAGAAGATTTTCATAGGCAAGTAACAGGAGAATATCAACTCTTAAAACCATATGTGAAAAAAGATTTTGAAAAACTGACGAAATCTAAAGATACTGTGAGTAAGCTCGTACAAAATAGTCAAGTTGTGAGGTTATCATTACAATCTGTTGTTATGGGCTCCGAGGAAAAGAAATTGGTATATGATGTTTGTTCTGGAATGAAACCAATTTCTGAATTACAACAGTAAATCAAACATCGTTATTTCATTCTTACATACCTGTAAATATCTAGTACGTATAAAATTTGAATTGTATGCCTGAACAGAAAAAGAATAGGTGGGCTCTTCTTATCCTTGACTATCAAAATTCCGGCTTAGTTCGTCAGAAATGGATATTTGATTTTTCAACAAACATTTCCGCAAATTAGATTCCTCCTTCTTTTCTTGATACTTAATAAGTACCTTTAAAAGCAATTCGGATATTGTTTGTACGGGAAATACGGAAGGTATAGTTTCGAGGATCTTTAATTGAATATCTGTATCATCTAAAAGTTCAAAATTTCTCTGTAGCAAATTAGTCACTAATTCAACTGAGTAATTCAAAGAAGATATGTCCAAGTATTGTTTCATCACCGCAACCAAGTTCTGCTTGCCTATGTATTTTTCTACACTTCTGAAATCATTAAATGACAAATATATTTTCAGCAATTCTTCGGAAGAAACCCAGTTTGTTAATTCATTGGGGAAAAATAACAAGGTCAATATGTGTTCTTTATCGATCTTGGAAATTTCGTCGAAGGTGAAATTAATAAACTCATCATCTTTTTCATTTTCCGATTTCAAGTTTTCACATTTTTCATAATATTTGGAAAAATTTTCGCACTGAAGACTATGCTTTAATTTGATATGAATAAAATTTGTTATATCTGTCTTATCATACGCGAAATCGTCTTTGTACTCTTTGATAAAATCTCCAAGAATGGACCATATGTTACTTTGGTTGATTATTTCTCGCAATTTCGCCAAATAATAGTTAAAGAGAAATTTGGAATCGTTGCTGTTTTGGACACCGAGTTGTTCTATGAATGATACCTTCAGGGATGTTTCTTCTGCGGGTATTTTGTTTAAAAAGTCGTTTTTATTAATACATGCCATGTCCAATATTTTAAGAACCTTTTTGATGGCGCATTCCTCAGTATTTTCGTCGCCTTGTTTAAGAGTGAGGAGAAGATCATCGGCTATTCTTTCTTTGATATAATCCTCAGGAAGTTTTTTGAGATTTTCTTCAATGAATGAAACTAGTGAAATGTAATCCCCAGCTTCCCTCAAAAGATTTAGTGCTTTAAGATATTCCCCTTTTTCTTTATATATCTCAATTAGTAACTCTATCCTAGGAAGTTTATCATCATGTAAATTAATCTCTCTGATAATTTCGTCGTAACTTTCGCGTTCAAACATATCAACAGTTATAGTTTCCTTTTTTTCCAATCTTAATTTGAATAAAGTTATATCAATAGTTTTCATTATATCATCAAAGTCATTCGTTAAGAGTCCAGTTTTATTCTTTTTCTTTAGTTCATTCTTCATCATCAGAAGCATTTTTAGAATATTCTCGCATTTGTTAGTTAGCTTCAAGCTTTTCAACCTTTCAACTATATTTATTAACCCATGGAAGCACCAGATCTCGCTATAGACTTTCCAGCCAAACATATAAAATAATATTCTGATGTCAACTTTGTCAGAAAAGTCACACCACTTTTTCATTACCTCATCTTCTATGTGATCGTAATGTAAGGTCATTAGAAACAATAAAAGAGACATCAAATATTTCGCTTCAATGTGCTCAAATTTTGTTAAATCCTTCTTCGCAAGCTTTTTCAATTGATCTTCAATATTATCAATTTCGGACTCTTCACATGATGTAAAACGTAAGACCATCGGCGTTGGAACTAATAAATGAATCCCTAAATTATTATAAACGATTAAAGAGGTCTTTTCTTCATAAGACTCTTCAACAAAGGCGCGTTCTCTTTCAATTCTAAATTTATTATCACTATGTGTCAGAGGCTCAAGTCTCAACTTATTGAATATTTTTTCTTTGAATTCTTCAGAATTATTGGTATTAGTGAATACATTGTCAGATTTTGAAATTTTTAAATCCGATCCAGAAGTAGTTATACTTTGCAACAACTGGGATTTTTCACTCGGCAAGGCAGAATATATGTCAACCGACTGGAAAGCAGACTCAGCGATTATGTAGGGAAACTCAACAATTACATTTCTTGGATAATTTTTTAGCACTATAGTTCCTTTTATTATGTCGCCATGATGATTTACCACTAAGGCCATCGCCCCACTATCGTATGATCCTCCTCCAGAACAAACTAAAAATTCACTCTGTTCATTGAAACTGGTTATTATAGGTTCTAAGTCTTCGTCAGTCTCACTTATTCGAAATAATGGAATTACCTGTGACGACTTTAGATTTATAAGTTCGTAACTATTTAACTTCGAAACCATTAATGTTTCTTCGTGCGCACAAGCTTTATCTATTAGTTTGAAATTAAAAGCTTTGGTAAGTACTAATGAATCTGCAGATATTTTGAGTAGTCTTACGCCTTCTGCGTGAAATGCATATATTCTATAAGCCTTCGAGCTTCGGGAAAAATTACAAATAACGACATCACTAATACCTTTAAGTCTAGTTGTGTTGGGCCTTGGTGCAAATTCTGGGAGAATAAATAAAACTAGTTCGTTATCACATAATATTAGTGCGCCTTCTACTTTAGGTAAAAGAAGGATTTTGTCTATCTTCGAATTTGATTCTGCATCAAACTTTGTTTGCGACACAAGCATATAGTTTCCACGTTCAAGTTCAAAGTAATGTAAAAGATCACCTGTAGTTGTTCCCAAGAATATGTGGTTCTCATACGCCTCACAACATGTGTATATCAAGTCAGATGGTACATTGTCTAATAGGGTAGAGATTGTAAAAGGACCTTCGCTTATTTTCAGTGGCAACCCTTTTTCCTGTTCATCATTCGTGGAGGTTTTTTCATTTAAGCTTGTAATATCTGTATTTATGACATTATCTTCTGCGCTGCTAGGCTGACAGCTTTCTTGTGCTGTGTTTTTATCAGTATGTGGACTGTCTTCGATTGGTCGACTCTCTTCCTGGGAAAATTTATCAGCTCGTACTGTTTCATTTGGGTTAGCATTATGTGTATTCGTCTCTTCACTTTCTGTTGCACGTAGACTATCATCTTCTGTTTTTTTTTTGTCATTTTCTCTTTCGTGAGGTGAGGATTCGCTATCTATATCGAGCTTTCCTTCATTTTCCTTTACTTCTTTTCCTTTGTCATTATTCGTTTTCTTTTTTACCATGGTTCTATAATATTATGGTTGCAACCAAAAAAAGGTAGTCTCCTTGACTGTTATGATAGTTCTGATTCACTAATGTCGTTATAAAATAGTAAGTACATATGAATATTTCCAGTTAAACTTGCCTTTTTTTCCCATCGGAACGGTATCTTCAACAGATATTATGCGATGTAAGGAGTTTTTAGGAGACAATTATATATACCTGCACTTTCAATGAGATCAAGCTTTTTATTATTATTGTACAGATGCTTATATACCAAATATTGTGACTTTATCGTAGAAAATTTATTTTAACAATTTAGCCAAAAGCTGAGAGCCTTTGTTACTTTCATCAACGGTGATTTTACTCTGAACTCCTCTCAAATCCTTCAAAAATGGTTTCCCTTCTTTTTGATCTTTTAACGTTTCATACAGTGCAACAATTGTAAATGAACTATCAGCGTTATTAATCCATTCTAACAAGTTGGAGGAGTCAATAATTTCATCGTATAACTTTTCAGCAAATGGAACGCCTAAGCCTTGAACATTTTTTAATGGTATGACCTTTTTTTCTTTGTTATTCCATTTACCACCTTGAATTAGTGCCTTTAATAGTCTAGTAGAAAATGCTCTGTGTATTGGGTGCTCTTCTTCGGTTATGTCACCCTTAAAAGTAGTTAAAATGTTGTTTAAGACCTGTTGATACTTTTCTTGGTCTTTTTCATTCAGCTGCGCGTACAACTCATCGTTTATTAGAACTTCGGCAATGAACTGACAGCCTAGATTCTCTGTCAATATACTGGAATAATCTTTTGATATAGTGTTTAAAAACATGGGGGCGAATTTTGACAAAAGTTCGTGCCTTCTTTGTAAAGGATCCTTCTTAGAGGTGGCTTTGGACAGTTCAATGTATCTCAATAATTCATTCTTGACGATAGGTGAGAAATACTTACCGTCCAAACCTAATAGTATGTATAACCAAGGCCTTCTACCAAACTTATCAATTATGAATTCTTGCAAATGTTCCTTAACAGTAGGACTGAAAGTCTTGAATACTAAAACTGTATCGTCAACACAGTTCAGAATTGTAATGAAGACAATATTACCGTACTCATTTTTGATCAATTTTTCGGCGTGGTTTTTCAAAGCCTTTAAAATTAACTTTCTTTCCTTGGCGTTAGCTCTAGCAACCAAAGTACAAGCAACGTCTGAACCTTCTGGAGTATGCACCAATTCAGCGAATTGTTCATGAAGCAATTCGATCATTTCAGATATTTCCTTTTCGTTGGCTATTTTCACATATTCTCTCATAGCAGCATGTAGAATTTGAAAGCCGGTGGAACCCTTTTCTACTGATGCGGTAATGGTACCAATCAAGTTTCTGGCGATAATATTCCTTTTTTCAATGCTACTTTCACAAACTTTCTCAATGGTCAAATCTTTGTGGGTTTCTCTAAATACAGCATATTCAGAGCCCCAAAACTCTTTAATCATTTGTTGTCTTTGTTCATGTGTGGCATAAAGAACAAATAAATCTTCAACGACGTAGGCACCCTCACGATGTCTCATTAATTTTCTCAAAGAACCGTGTAATTCATCTATTATAGTTTGCCTTGAACTTCTTGAACCATAATGCAGTAACTTAACTAATAGATACTTACCGTACGCAGATGTGGCTAAAACATAAAATTTTCCCTTTAAAGCATCGACAATTTGCTCACGACGATCTTTGGACGAATACTTGACTAAAGTTTGAACAATACGGGAAGCATCATGCTTTAAGACAAGATCACTGATACAGTCCTTAGATAGCTCCCAGATTTCGTTGGAAAGTTTTTCACGAATTTGTTTTGGTAAAGGTGGGGTCTTCACACGCAATCTTTCCCAGACGGATTTAATTTGTTGCACTTGGGTACCAGATTTTCTTTGCATTTTCCTTTCTTTTAGCAGTTTTCTTTGTTCAGTGTGATTTCCATTTTCACCTCCTTCAGATTTGTCCTTTCCTTCCTTCTCTTCATTCTCATTTTCATGTTCCTCACTGTCATCGGAAATATCTAATTCGTCAGCTTCTTCTTCTGCTTCAGAGTCACTGGTACTTAAATCATCCAAATCATCATCATCTGATGAAGAGGATACAGCATCTTCCTTTTTGGATAGTTCTGATTCATCATCAGACGAATCAATAGAAATTCTAGGTTTTTTGGCTAATTTCTTTTCTGAATGACTAACTTCTTTAGCAGAACGTTTTCCGTTTGTCTTCTTGGTTAAAGGTGCCATTGTCAGTTAATTTGTTATTCCTGATTGTGCTTTATTTCAGTACTCTATAATAAAACGCTTTCACCTTCGAAATACTTTAGGTAGGCATCTCATCTCATCCCAGCAAAAAAATTTTTCAGTATTTCTCTCAAGGTGAAAAAAAAAAAAGGTCTTCAATGCCGGGTTAGTTAATCTTCTATATATGCATACAACAATTAGTTCGACTTAAATACAATGAACTTTTTTCTATCTTGTAATTTTTTTTTTTATTTATTTTCTACTATGTATTTGAATATTCAATTGCGTCTCCTTCCTTTTACCTCGTGAAAGGACTATATATCCTCTATAATCTCTTGAGTTGGTTCATATTTCAATTCATGAACTCTGGCAACTTGCTGTTTTCTCTTCTTGGCCAAAGCTTTCGAGGCTTTGATGTTGAACCCGTCCTTCAAAATAGTTTGTACCTCTTCTAACTCCAATCCCGATAATTCTGGATAACAGAAGTAGCAGAAAATGGTTGATAAGCACGACAATCCCGCGAAAAAGGCAAATGTACCTGCAGGAGTGATATTCTGTAACATGGTCAAAAATGTGGATGCAATAACCAGTGAACCAGCCCAGTTTGTAGCAGTTGCATATGAAGTCCCAATACCTCTCACGTTTTGGGGGAATAGTTCAGATTGTTGCCATGGAACAGTACCGATACCAAGAGCGTAGAACGCAGCAAATACGATAATAAATACGATGATCACAATACCCCAAGAGGAGAAACCGGAGGAAACCACCACAGCGACAGCGCCATCAAACTTAATACCTAGAAAATGGAAAGCAATAGAGCACACGACTAAAGCCATGGTCATGCCTGGTAATCCAATCAATAATATGGTTCTACGGCCTATTTTGTCAATGGAAAAAAAGGCAACTAAAGTGAAAATAAAATTGGTACCGGACACGATGATTGAAACAGCGGAAGAATTTTTGAAACCGACAGTTTCGAAGATGGTACCAGAGAAATACATCAACGAATTCCAACCGGTAAACTGTTGAATTGCTTGTAAACCACAACCAATGATCAAAGCCCTTAGATTAGATGGTACTGTGTGCAATTCTTTGATGGTATTCCAGACTTTTTCAGGGACATTCTTACCAGGAATAGATTGATTTAAAGTAACAAGTTCTTCCACCTTACGTTCAATGATTTCCTCCGAAGTGTCAGTGTAACTTCTCTTCAACACCTCAGTAGCCCTTGCCAAGTCGCCCTTCATAACGTAGTATCTTGGAGTGTCAGGTAAAAAGCACAGGCATGTGAATTGCACAGCAGTGGGAATCAATGACAATCCAACAAGAATTCTCCAACCATTGTTGACGTAGTTTAACCCAGCACCGCAACCGTAAGCGACTAATTGACCACCAGTCAACCATAAGGAATTGATGACGGTTAGTCTCCCTCTGATCATTTTGGGAGCGATTTCACTGATGAAAAGTGGCGCGATCAAGGAGCCGATACCGACACCGAAACCCATGATCAGTCTACCAACAGCCATTTGCCAGAATGTGTGTGCGGAGACCTGTAAGATTGCGCCAATGACAAACATCAGATTCGATCCCATTAAACAACGTTTCCTACCAAATATATCAGCTGCAGTACCGGCGAAAATACTGGTAATCAAAGCTCCCAGAGAGGTAGCCGCAGTGACAATTTCCTTCTCCCCATAAGTAAGTACCTTGTGGTCTAGATCTGTGCCGATTGAGATCAGCGCACTGGATATATAACCAGTGTCGTAACCAAACATGAAACCGGATATGGATGCGACAAAAGTCAGAGTGATGATGAAGGGCGAAAGAGATTGGTTAAAAGTGATCATGACTGACGTGTCATCCTCGTCGTTCACGGGTTTAATTTGAATCCTATCTTCATCATCGCTAGCGGGAGCCCTCTGTATTTCATGTGACTCAAGTGTAATTTTACCTCTCTTTGAAGGTGAGTCATGCTCACTGTTGAACTCTACACTATCAGCGTTGCCAACGGCATCACCAACATTTGATTGCGATGTCTTTGACGTGAGATATGGTATGTGAATGCCCATTTTAACACCCACTGCAGAAACAAAGAAAATGAAAGAGATGTATACAGTAGGACGACCAATAAATCTGAATAGCGCACCAAACTGAAAGAGAAGAATAGAGCAAACACCTGCCAAAGAAAAGCCCAAGTGTGAAAGGTCTTTCCTCAACTATGGCTTGATTCCTTTTATATTTTCTCCATTTTGCAACAGCGCGTTGAGCTTGGTCGAGCTTTTTTCACATGCGGTGGGGAAGGCGTATTTAGCGTAACCAGTGGGGGGTATAAGCTATACCCAACGCATGTGAAGAGAACAGAAACAATGGTGAGAGAAAATAAATGGAGAGGATGGAGAGAACTAAGTATATGCGCTTATTATGTTATATAGATGTTAAAATTATCATAGCTCATCATGTGAGACGATCCTGTCCACGGCCTCATCGACAGCCCGCTGGATACTACTGACGGCTGATACAGATGCGAATGGTTCCACAGAGGTTGCTGAGGATGTAGTTGTAGTGGCTAGAATGGGTGCATTTAGCACAAGACTGGGTGCTTGAAGAGAGGACGAGGAGCCCGCATAGCTTTTAACTAGACCTAGGGTGACGAGTATACCCTTGAAAAACTTGAATAGCAGCCAGAGGCCGAGTTTAACAGGTAACTTGAAAATACGACGCCATAGAACCCACGAGATGCAGCATAGGAGGAACCCAAGTGATAAATAGACATCTCGTTTCTCTTGATGGGAGGCATTTTCCAGTACTTTGACCAAATCGGCAGTTTTCTTGAAGACGGTTTCGAATTGAGTGTACTTGTCATCGATTTGTGTTAAGGAATTGGTTTGGGCTCTCAATTCATCCAAATTCAGGTCACTTTGTAAAATTCCGGACTGCAAAATTTGATTTCCTCTCACCAAGTTATTCGTCAGTTGTTTTGTTTTGCTCAAAAGCTTCTCTCTAGTGCTGGCTTTTTCCATCGATGTAGATGTTAAACTTGACGATGACGACGTTCCTTGGTGAAGCTTGTCGTAATCCACAGCATGAAATTTTATAGCGCGGTCTCTTTTCTCGTCGTTCCAAGCTAAGTCACGTTTGTGGTGTTGTCGTAGAATCTCTTTGACTTTCAGGCGGTAGCAATAGAACCAATCGACGAATTGCAACACGAAATCCAGTTCTTCGACCAACTGAGCATATATGTCCTCGTTCATTTGTTTATCAAGCTTCACAATATGCAACTTATCGCATTGATCGTATCTAGGGCTTTTTTCCCACTGTAATTTTAATTCGGGGTATTTGTAGGTCATTTCCACAATACTACATTTCAGTACCGATTCGAAATCTGAAACTTTGTTCTCTATAATATTCACCAAATCCTCAAATTCAATCTCTTCTTCTTCATCATTGTGTTCGTTGGCAATGGCTGCAAAACTGTCCTTGTTATCATGCTTGCTTTCTCCGCTTTCTTTTCTGCGGGAGATTGCACTTAATTTTTGCAAATTATTTAATAACGCATCTTGCAAAACTTCCAGGTCCTGCAAAAATGTCACGACCATAATCTTTAATGGCTTTATAATTTGTTATGCGCCTTGGCAGCGTGATCCGATCTTACTTACTAACTGTATATCAGGTATTTCTGTTGGCATTTTTACAACTGCGAATGTATTTTTCACTATTTAGTAACAATTCTATTTACCCGGACAGCGTGTGTAGGTGATTTATTGATAAAGTCACTGGTAAAGACGTGCTTTCTTTAGTGTGGGATTAGATTTACCACTTGTTTTGAGATTAGAAAAATTCCAACGTTTGCTAAAGGTGCAAACGAAGCTGTTTTGTTGCTTTTTTTTTCTTTATGTAGATGTATTTACCATGATTCTCTTTGGTGCGGCGCTAACAATAGAAAAAAATACACACACATTAGATTGGAATTAGAGCTTAAATGGTACAAACTAGGGCTAATAAAGAGGTAACGGTCGGTTCTCTACTAAGCTTCGTATTGTGTGGCACCGATGTTAAGCACTTTTAAGCGGAATAACTCGAGTGGAAATTTTATGTTTAGTTAGGTTTTACCTTGAATTTTTTTTAAAAAAAAAAGAGTCAGACAGGCTCGCTCTTTCCTAATAAATATTAGGAGCAAAGCAGTAAAAAGTCTCTGAATAAGGATAGTAACCTGTAGTAACTCCAAAATTTATCTTACAAAGAGCTATTAGTATCTTGGTTCTTCTATTTTCTTCGATTATTGGTAATTTTTCCCGCCTCTAGCCAAATCCGAGCGTTCCATCGATTTTTTGGGGAAAACAGCACATGCAATAAAATAAAAAGCAAACAAATACGCGATAGTGCACGAAACGTCAACACAATCATCAAACTATTTTGCATATTTCTATTATAGATGAGACAAGAAACGGTGGGTGAATTTTCTTCAGATGACGATGATGATATTCTTTTGGAATTAGGCACCAGGCCTCCAAGGTTTACTCAAATACCGCCATCATCAGCAGCATTACAAACACAAATTCCCACTGCTTTGGAGGTTACAACGACCACATTAAATAATAAACAGAGTAAAAATGATAACCAACTGGTTAACCAACTGAATAAAGCTCAAGGTGAAGCAAGCATGCTTCGTGATAAAATAAACTTTTTGAACATTGAAAGGGAAAAGGAAAAGAATATTCAAGCCGTCAAAGTTAATGAATTGCAAGTCAAGCATCTTCAAGAGTTGGCTAAATTAAAACAAGAATTACAGAAACTGGAAGATGAGAAGAAGTTCTTACAGATGGAAGCGAGAGGAAAATCAAAAAGGGAAGTTATTACGAATGTAAAACCACCGTCAACAACATTATCAACAAACACAAACACTATAACGCCAGATTCATCCTCAGTTGCAATCGAAGCAAAACCTCAATCACCACAATCAAAAAAACGTAAGATAAGTGATAATTTACTGAAAAAAAATATGGTTCCCCTAAACCCAAATAGGATTATTCCCGATGAAACGAGTTTATTTCTAGAGTCAATATTACTTCATCAAATAATAGGCGCAGACCTGAGCACAATAGAAATATTAAATAGATTGAAGCTTGACTACATCACAGAGTTTAAATTTAAGAATTTCGTCATTGCTAAAGGAGCCCCCATAGGGAAGTCCATAGTTTCTCTGCTTTTGCGATGTAAAAAGACGTTGACCCTCGACAGGTTCATAGATACTTTGCTAGAGGATATAGCTGTTTTGATCAAGGAAATATCAGTTCATCCTAATGAATCGAAATTAGCTGTCCCATTTCTGGTTGCATTAATGTATCAGGTTGTACAATTTCGTCCTAGTGCCACTCATAATTTAGCACTGAAGGATTGTTTTCTTTTTATTTGCGATTTAATAAGAATCTATCATCATGTATTGAAAGTACCGATACATGAATCAAATATGAATTTGCATGTAGAACCTCAGATTTTCCAATATGAACTGATAGACTATTTGATAATTTCGTATTCCTTTGATCTCCTAGAAGGTATATTAAGGGTACTGCAGTCGCATCCTAAGCAAACATATATGGAATTTTTTGATGAAAATATTCTAAAATCATTTGAATTTGTCTACAAACTAGCACTAACCATTTCATACAAGCCAATGGTAAATGTAATATTTAGCGCAGTCGAGGTCGTTAATATTATCACTAGTATAGTATTAAATATGGACAATTCCTCAGATCTGAAATCCTTGATAAGCGGTAGTTGGTGGAGAGATTGTATTACAAGATTATACGCTCTTTTGGAAAAGGAAATTAAGAGTGGCGACGTATATAATGAAAATGTGGATACTACAACTCTTCATATGTCGAAGTACCATGACTTTTTTGGGTTAATCCGAAATATAGGTGATAATGAATTGGGAGGATTGATATCAAAGCTGATTTATACTGACCGATTGCAAAGTGTCCCAAGGGTAATTTCTAAAGAGGATATTGAGATGGATAGCGACAAATTCACTGCCCCTATAATAGGTTACAAGATGGAAAAATGGCTTTTGAAGTTAAAAGATGAAGTTTTAAATATTTTTGAAAATTTATTAATGATCTATGGAGACGATGCGACCATAGTAAATGGAGAAATGCTCATCCACTCCTCTAAATTCTTATCCAGGGAGCAAGCGTTAATGATAGAAAGGTACGTAGGACAAGACTCCCCGAACTTGGACCTCAGATGCCATCTTATTGAACATACTTTAACCATAATATATAGGCTATGGAAAGACCATTTCAAACAATTGCGTGAAGAACAAATCAAGCAGGTAGAAAGCCAATTGATTATGTCACTATGGAGGTTTCTCGTATGCCAAACCGAAACTGTGACAGCAAACGAAAGAGAAATGAGAGATCATCGACACCTTGTAGATAGTTTGCATGATCTGACGATAAAGGATCAAGCCTCTTATTACGAAGATGCCTTTGAGGATTTACCAGAATATATCGAAGAAGAATTGAAGATGCAATTGAATAAAAGAACGGGGAGAATAATGCAAGTAAAGTACGATGAGAAATTTCAAGAAATGGCAAGAACTATTCTTGAGTCAAAATCATTCGATCTAACCACACTAGAGGAGGCCGATTCATTATATATCTCAATGGGACTGTAAGGCAACAATCAAAAGGGAAAAATGTCAACGCTTTATAGAAACCTTGTAATGCTTAATATTAACTATATATAATTTATATTATTTTCGTTTTAGGAAAGAACAAAACTTATAGATAATATCAAATTTAAGCAGAAGTAGCCTTAGCAGAACCGGTTTGGAAACCGTTCTTAAATCTTCTGGAGACATGCTTCAAATATCTCATTCTACCGGTACCAGTAGTGTGTCTTCTCTTTGCCTTGGCAGCCCAGTTGTGAGATCTAGTCTTAGCGGATGGGTAACCACAAGAGGAACAGGTCTTCTTTTGAACATGGAAAGAACGACGACCACATCTGTTACACAAGGTGTGAGATTTGTTGTGACGCTTACCGAATGAAGGAGTACCCTCTGTTTAAAATGAAAACATAAAAGTTAATTATCGTTAGTAAAATTTGAACTAAAAAAACTCTACTGCTGGATTCAGAACAACTTCATTGGCGGTCTAGATGTGTGTTGCTGTCTTACACTATTTCTTCTAACCTTTTTGTATTGACACTCAAATCTTTTTATTCGCTCTTTATGCATCCATTATGTGCAATTTCTTATCATCAATGGCTCTGGCAACATTCAACATTCTATATTTTTTAAATCTTTTGGCATAGTGAATAACATAGGTCTTAGTTTACCTGGCCTCTCCTGGTGGAAAATTTTTTCGGTGCTTCTTTCTCATGTAATCCTCTAAATCAGACCGGATGTGATTGAACGTTGACTCATCAATTAATAATTCCTGTACATACTACCCATCTTTACTTATATATTCGTTTACCTCTTTGTTCTTTATCTATACGTAGTAGTGCTTTTTGTCACCGCTTTCTATAGTAACCTATGCTTACTATTCCAGCCATGTTTCCAATCTCATCCTTCCCGCAAGTGGCAGGAAGATTCTCAATGATAATATTTGTGGTGTACGGAGTGCTTAAAGAAAAAAAAAAGTGATATAGAACTCAAAAATGTTCGGCTTTTAAAATACAAATATGTACAGGTGTTAATGTCTAAATAATGATAATCCAAACGCGATATTTTTTTTTTTCGCGTTTGTTTTTGTTTCAGAAGAATAGGTAAACACTTCTGCCTCTCCCAAGAAAGTTTAATTTCTCTCCTTATTTGCCGTTTCTATCGTTACTAGCAACGGGGAACAATATATAGAAGCGTTTTTTTTTTTGGTATATTATTTACACAATATTTGCCGATTTCATTAGTCTTTTCGCTAGAAGTTTCACGACAAAATCGTCACAATTTTGGTTATGTCCCATCTCTTCCCACCATCATCACCAGTTGCTGGTAAACCTTTGGAAAGCCCACAAAAAGAACCTGGTAAACTTGCTAATACTTCTGTATTGACCTTAGGAAGAAAACGGTATAATTACGAATTGGAAGAGTATCCTACTCCAGACCCGTCGTCTAGCATTGGAAGACAATCTTCACCAGTGAAAGATATCACTTCACGTTTAAATGAGACCAAATCTGGTTTGTCATCTCCTTCAAAGCAAGAAAAGGTGCTTGCAGGCCCTATCGAGATTGAATTAGATGCATCGGATCCCTCACGTTTAGCCATCGGTAGGAAAAAATCAGTCTGCAACATTATTTTGCCATGCAGAAAGAATATCTCTAGGCAACACGCTTTTATTTCATACGCCGCCGACAGAAATGAAATAAAATTGGAATGTAATGGAACTAATGGGTTGTCCGTTCACTTGCCTTACTCCATGCAGTTGCATTTGGTAAAACCCTTCCCAACAAGGAACTTTTATAAACTAGTGGCAGAAGAGCCTTTGACCTCGCAAAATACTAAACAATCGCATGGAAAAACTCTTCAAAAGAACCAAAACTTCATCAGCTTTGTTTTAGCTAAAGGTGAAACTGTTACTTTCCCCTATATCCAAGGAAGTTTCATAAATTTTACAGGCGTCACAGTCTGTCTTTCATTGAAAAAAGTAGCACCTTATCCTGGCGATGGCAACAATAACTTTGACGAAGAGAACTCGACAGAAACGGAGGATGAGTTGTGTTTATTAACAACAACGAGCGATGATTTTTCTTGGCAAAAAGAAACACCTTCGATGAAATTTGTCCCAGTTGAGCATTCGCCTCGTACAGAACAGATCTCAAAACCGTTACTTATTGCATCTCCTGCTCTTGTGAAAAATTCCCCCATTAGTTATAGAACAACACCCCAAACATCTTTCGTTATTAATCAGCCATCAACTCCAAAGAAACTGAAGCGTAAATCAATTTCATTGAAAAATAACACTATACAAGAGACACCACTTCCTAAAGATAAAATAATTGGGACATTAAGTGCCAGTACTAGCAGTGGTGGCATTATTGAAGAAGAATCTTTCGCAGCAGTTGCAAAAAAAACTAAAGAGCTGTCTTCTACAACCGCGATTGTATCTCCTGCACAAAAACGTCTTAAGACTTCATTGAATAGTATTCCCGAAATTTCTCGGTCGCTCTCAGAAAGAGGAATTCGGTTTGATAACCTAGTTCATGTGCTATGTAATCATCTTGCATTTTCTAACCTTCAACAAACCCCTTTATCCCAATTGCAAAACATCAATTCCAACACTTCACAATTAAGCAAAGATGAACTAAAAAAGGTCTTGGAGACTATTTCTTGCATTGGTATTATTGTGCGTGAAGGAAAAGATGCATCTGGCAAGCCATTAGAAGACGAGTATTACTATGATGTTGAAAAAGATGATAGCGACGAGAGGAAGATTTTGTACAATTCGTTAAAAGGCAGGAGCCGATTAAGGTCGTGCAGGAAGAAACATAAACAGTATTTCTGGAAGAGGCCGACCAAATAACCTCAAAGACATTCTATATTTCAACCTTATTTCCATAGCATAGTCATATTACCACATGGAGCATCATGAAAAAAACTGGTAAAACTCGTCAAAAAGTTCTAAAAACATAAAGTAATATTTTCTATATATTTCCGTTGAAGGAGCTAATACATAATCCATACAAAATAGATCATTATGCCTAGATGTTATTCTATTGGTGTTTGTCAAGTTTAAGAATGTTTAAAACTTTTCTATTGTATCATTTCTAGTAATTACATGACTCGAGTTGAGCGAATCAAACGATAAGGCATCGGCTTCTCAATATAGGGAGGTGATCGGGACCAGCCTAGCATAAAGAAAGGGATTGAAATAATTATAAAAATCAAAATAAAACATTTATTATCTAAATGTTTAAAATTCCAATTTCTTTGGTTTTTCCCATGAGTACTCTTGATTAGTGAAGTGACCATAAGAAGCGGTTGGTAAGTAAATTGGTCTAGCCAAATCTAATTCCTTTACTAACACACCTGGTCTCAAGTCGAAGTTCTTCTTAATAATTTCAATGATTTCGTCATCTGATTTTGTAGCTGTACCATAGGTGTCCACATGTAAAGACAATGGTTCAGCAATACCAATAGCATATGAAAATTGGACTTGGACTCTCTTACACAAACCAGCGGCAACTAGAGACTTGGCAACCCATCTAGCAGCGTAAGCAGCGGAACGATCGACCTTGGAATAGTCCTTACCGGAGAAGGCACCACCACCGACGGATGAGGCACCACCGTAAGCGTCGACAATAATCTTTCTACCGGTCAAACCAGCGTCACCTTGAGGACCACCGATGACGAATCTACCGGATGGTTGGATGAAATATTTGGTATTTTCGTCTAACATATCCTTTGGTATGACCTTTTCAACAATATCTTTTTGAAGTTGAGTTCTCAAGTCAGCGGTGGAAATTTCATCAGCATGTTGAGCAGAAATAACAACGGTATCTATCCTCTTTGGAACCCATCTACCATTGTCGTCTTCGTATTCGACAGTGACTTGAGTCTTTGTGTCTGGTCTCAACCATGGGAGAGAACCATCTCTTCTAGCATCTGCCATAGCCATGTTCAATTTGTGAGCCAAAAGAATGGTCAATGGTAACCCTTCTGGAGTTTCGTCTGTAGCGTAACCAAACATTATACCTTGGTCACCAGCACCTAAGTCTTCTAAGCTCTTTTCATAGTGCAGACCTTGAGCGATATCTGGAGATTGTTGTTCGATAGCTACTAAAACATTACATGTCTTGTAGTCGAAACCCTTGGCAGAATCGTCATAACCAATCTTCTTGATGGTATCTCTTACTATTTGTTGGTAGTCAAGTCTAGCTTTGGTGGTAATTTCACCGAAAACCATAATCATACCAGTTTTGGCAGCTGTTTCACAGGCAACCTTGGAGAATGGATCTTGTTCTAAACAAGCGTCCAAAATAGCATCAGAAACTTGGTCACAAATCTTGTCTGGGTGACCTTCACCGACGGATTCAGAGGTAAATAAGAAAGTTTTGCTCTTGGACATGATTATGTTTGTATATTGTCGTAAATACTGGATATATTGAAGACAGTTATGTTTTTTAAACCTTTTAAAAAAAGAAAAAAGGGGCAGAAGCAAGATTCTCGAAAATACTTTGTAGAAAGGACAGATATAACCTCCTTCTTATACGCCTCAAGACGACAGATGACTACCAAAAAGAAATCAAGATCTCCTTGCATATGAAGATTTGACGTCGTTTACAAGAGCTATCTCAGAAATTTCATCGGTATTTTGGCTTCGGTTAATATCTGGCGTGGACCCATCGGTGGAAAAACGCCACAGTTTTCAAGCTCAATTATAGTCACGTGGGTAGAAATATTACACTGCACCGCAAGAAAGTACAACCAGATGAATCACATGTGAAGATGTTAACAAGTTTACATACTTTTTGATCAGGTAAGCTATGCATAATGTCTTAGTTTTAGTTATGTAAAGAAATGCAAACTTTTAGTGCATATTTTATCTTATATAGTAGAGCAAAGCTCGCCAGTGCTCCAGTTGTTACCTGAGAATGAAGCTTGATCGGCTTTTATTCTTTCCTGATAGGACTCTGTAAGTGTTACTAAACACTAACCGGTGAAGGAAGTATGTCTCTTTTCGCCAAGTTTGTAAATGTCCATTTCCAGCAACAATAAATGACTAAAAATGCTAGAGCAGCTCCAGAGACAACATCGTACCAATGATGTCTGTGATCGATAACCCTTGAAACCATTACTACTAGAGCTAATAAAGGGCACCAAATGCAACTTCTTGTATTGCGTGTGGTGAAAACCCTTTGCCAAAGATATGTAAAGCCCATGGTACTGACTATGAAACTTGAATGTCCGCTTGGAGTGCTTTTTAAGCCTTCGTATAGAATCCATTTGTTAGTCTGCTTGCAAATGTCCAAGCCAAAAACCAAAGAATCTGAATCACTCATCTTTTGGAGGTCAGGTATACATCTATCAACAAAGTCAGGCCTCAAGTTTCCTATAATCAACTTTAAGGCGCCTGTTAGGGCAGCATTTATGCTTATAATCAGCATCAGGCATAGAATGCTAGTATGCATGAAGTGAAAATCGTTCGAGATTCCGTCCGGCCTCTCTCTTAGCCTCTTTACTCTATTCTTCTTCAGTAAGTCCTTGTCAAACATGCAGGTCCAGAAGACGACCATGTTACTCAGTCCAACACTCAAAATCAAACATTCTAGTGGGCCCACGAGTTCGTTAGGTACATAACGTTTTGATATACTGGAATCATCAAGACTAAATTCGATGTTTTGGCCCCTAGGTACCAGGGATATCTCCGAATAGAGGAATAATATCGTACATAGACCAATTATCATGTACTGAAAGTAGTATAGCTTAAAATACTCCTTATGTTTCTCATCCGCCATGACAGAGATCATCCTTGGTAGAATATGACGAGTTTCCTTAGGCGTTGATGTAGGAGTTTCTCACTGTTGAAAGCAGTAAAATTACTTCAAAGAATGGCTTTCTTTCTTCCCTTAAAGACTATAAGTTGTCAGGTTTCACGTGGCAACTACAAGAAAAAAAATTCTTACGCGTGAACCAAAACAAAAATTATCAACCAATACATGTCGACAAATAATGAAGTAGAGCAATAGCCACGATAACAGACCTTGATTAAATGTAAACTACATATAAGTTTATAAGGGTTGGTTGGTTCCATTATTTTTTGTTTTTTATATAAAGCCTATGAAAAATAAATGGAAGCGGCTGTTAGAATATAAAATAGAAGTTGAAACAACAAAAATGTAAGAAAGTTGCCAACAATAAATCTCAAACTTGAAAGTGTGGATCGACGAATATGGACAATCTTTAAAAAATTTTTAGTCCCGTAGTTTTTCGAATTTTTCCTTACCAGTGACCATGAAACCATGATTGGGAGACGTATAAGTAATTTTTATCAAAGTTAAACAGAATAATGAACATTTTCTTCTATTTCTCCCTGTGAAGTTTTCATATAGAAAAAAACATAAGGGAAAGAAAATATTGATAATAGAAAGATAGTACCAAATTGAATTGGCAGGAAAATAGGTAAACAACGAACAGAAACGATAAAACAAAATAACATAAAAAAAGTAGACAAAAATAAAAACAAAAACAAAAACAAAAACATACAAAAACAAAAACAATGAAAAAATGTTAACAAAATAATGGCAAATGGTTGTCTTTTCTTTTAGAAAATTTATAGTTACAACAAGGAAATAACAGATCATTTAATGAAATAATTCGTGGACTAATTCTTCATACACAGCAATCTGAAAGTTATCGAGTTCAATTTCGTTCAACGGAGGTGCAAAATTAACTCTGTTATTGCCCCTGTTCTGCGAAAAATCATTGACATTCATTAAATCTTCAGCATTGTAATTTTTTACTATGTTTTGATATAATTTCAGCTCTTTTTGTTGTTTATCATAATACTTAGAATCAATAGACAGATTATTCGGGATGGCACACAACCAAATTCTTGTCTTGTAATATTTGAACAGCTCTTTTATCAAGTCTCTAAAATCATTTCTCTCCTCACAAACGTAGTAAAACGTTAATTTCTTTCTATCAAATTGGAATTCTGCGTTTAAAATCTTGATATTCAATTTAGGCTTTGAATAAGTTGCAGCATTCGTAAAATTATTGGAAGAACTGTCATTTGTATTTTGAGATTTCGAATTATCATTTAACGCTTGTAATTTACTCTGAGCAATATGCAAGGCTTTTAATTCATCTTCAAATTTATTGTGCAAATTCGTTGTTACCTCCCACGGGGTGGCAAAACGTAAGACTTGTTTAGATGGTATGATTAACTCAGTTAATTCAACAACATCATACAATTTGGGATTTAATTTTTTCTTTTGCCCACTTTTTGAGTCAATCAACATTTGAATAAACTCATCATTGCGATAATGCTGTGACTCACTTGTAATTAAAGAGTCAAAGTGAATTTTCTTTTTCAGAAAATTTATAAATAATGCTAAATTCAAATCGACAGAGGGCTCAACAACCAATACTAAATCCCTTCCACGGTCACCATCAATAATAACCAAGTCACCTCTCTTTAACAACAAATTGGTAGCTTGTGGAGTAGATAGTAGTTCAAGTTTCCCATTTTTCAAAGCAACCAGTACCAATGGTGTATAAGGTAAAAAGGAGTTATTAGAATTCCTGCATGATAGTTCTGTTGTGAAAGAACCCTTCCTCCTATTTTTATTGCCTCCATTATTGGAAACAATTCCATTATTCGACTCTGGATCATTAACGTAATTCATGTTGCAACTTCTTAAAATGTCTAAGAAATTTAATAAAGATTGGTATGTATTACCTTCTTCATCGATTAAGCCCATGTTCTTCGCGTCATAACTTTCATTAGAATCGTGCAACTTCAGCATTTTCTTAATATTATCTGTGAATTCAAAAACTGCAGAGCTAGCAAAATAGCCGCTGCCACAGTCGCTGTATAAATCGTGTAAGGTTTTGGACGAAGTCAAGTGTTTACCCTGAATTAAAATTAAACCATTGTCCAAAGATACATTTCCTTCATTGCTGTTCTCGTTCTGAAGGTTATGTGAGTTTGTAGAAGAAGGGACAGAACTGCTTCTTTGAAGTTGAACAAGCTGAACATCATCAATACGTTCGCCATTGAAAGAAGTAGGTACATTAACGTTTCTTGGTTGTTGTGGTTGTTGTGGTTGTTGCTGTTGTTGCTGTTGTTGCTGTTGTTGCTGTTGTTGCTGTTGTTGCTG